>ENA-OOXJ01000252-OOXJ01000252.1-human-gut-metagenome-genome-assembly--contig:-NODE-252-length-48665-cov-5.690146_pt1 | contig 48665 bp, 39 predicted proteins | sample MGYA00241587_ERZ501343 | MGnify/ENA primary metagenome ERZ501343 (study PRJEB25962, sample SAMEA2042918) | human gut metagenome | biome: human gut; feature: human-associated habitat; material: faeces... | reverse complement strand
TCCGGCACCGACGATTATGGTCCCGCCGTTTTTGGAGCAGAGAAAGTTTTCAAGACTCGCGACAAGCTCCGCTGTAAGGTATCCTATTTTGGGTTTGCCCGATCCGCAGATGGTTCCGAGATCCTTTCTGACCTGAACTTCTCCGAGGCCAAGCTCCTTTGAAATTTTTGTTGCGGATATGTTATGTGTTTGAGGCGGCAACGCTTTGAGATACTTAAGGTATGTAGGTATTCTGCCGAGTGTTGCACGCGATACGTCTGCCTCCTTCAAGGCGACACCTCCTGTCCGGACAATAATCGTCCATTCTTTATCTTAAAGAATATCAGAATATATTATGTTTGTGAATTGCCGCTTTCTCATATCGGTGTTGCGTTTATCGATATACTGAGGGCGAAATCAAAAACTGCGCTTGCAAAAAATGCAGGCGCAGTAAAAATTATTTCAAAACTTCGCGTTTTGATTTTATCACATATTCAATAAACATATTGTCAAGCTCCGAATGAGAATAATCCTTGCGATGGATGAGTAAATCTTTGTAAACGCGTTTGTTTTCGTCGCATTTACGCTGGGCAAGACCGAAGCGCTCGAGAGTTTTTTGGGGAACGGGCGATACCCACATATATGTTTCGGGATTTTCGGATAGAAGCTCAAATTGGCTTGCGCGCTCAAAAACGAATATTCTGCGGGAAGATATCTCCGAAAGCTCTTCTTTCCGCACTTCCGCCAAAGGCAACGACGGTACATATGGATCGGGGTTAGATATTTCAACAAGATCAACAAGATCGCCGTATGTTATCTTTTCTTTTTTTGCAAGCGGACTTTCGGAACTCATTATAAGGACGTGACGGAATTCTGTTATAAGCTCATAGTCAAGACCTTTTTCGTCCATCATCGTCTTATAATATTTATCATAATTTTCGGCATAACGTATTATCCCGAGTTTATAGTCTTCCTGCAAAATGTTTTTTACGGCGCGCATAGAGTTCGTTTCTTTATACAGTATTTCGGCTTGCGTATCTTTGTCTATGACTTTGGAAAATTCCGCAAAAGCTTTTGCAATATAGCTTGCTCTCGGAACCGAGACCGAAAAGTGTTTTTTGCTTATTGTTCCGCCGCTGAACATATCTTCTATTTCATCTATCTGGGCGAGAACGTTTTTTGCGTGGTGAATAAATATTTCGCCGTCCGCAGTGAGAAACATTCCTTTTGCACTGCGTTCGAAAAGCGTGACGCCAAGCGAGGCTTCAAGCTCTTTTATCGCGCGGCTGAGTGCCGATTGTCCGACGTAAAGCTTGTCCGCCGCTTTGTTTATTGAATTGGTTTCGGCTATTTCAACGGCGTATTTCATGTGTAAAAGATTCATACCGCGCCTCCGTAACAGTGTTTTTAACAGTATATCACAAAATCACAAAAAAATCAACTGAAAAATAAGGATAAATAAGGCGGATTAAAGAAAAACCGCCCGGATATTGCCGAGCGGTTTTGTATTATCAGAATTCAAGCTTTTTTTCTATATAGCTGCGGAGATCCGCGATTTTTATGCGTTCCTGCTGCATCGTGTCTCTGTCACGAACGGTTACGCAACCGTCTGTTTCGGAATCGAAATCGTATGTTATGCAGAACGGCGTTCCGATCTCGTCCTCCCTGCGGTATCTCTTGCCGATAGAACCCGTTTCATCAAAATCGGTGGGGAAGTATTTTGCAAGTTCGTTGTGAATCTCAACAGCCTTGTCGCTGAGTTTCTTTGAAAGCGGAAGAACGGCTGCCTTGAACGGTGCAAGCGCGGGATGAAGGTGAAGCACCGTGCGTACGTCGCCTTCGCCTATTTCTTCTTCGTCGTAAGCGTCGCAAAGGAACGCGAGGAACGAACGTTCAACGCCGAGCGACGGTTCGATAACATAAGGGATATATCTTTCATTCTTGTCGGGATCAAAGTAGGTAAGATCTTTGCCGGATGTGTTCTGATGCTGTGTAAGGTCGTAATCCGTTCTGTCGGCAACGCCCCAAAGCTCGCCCCATCCGAACGGGAAGAGAAACTCAAAGTCTGTGGTTGCTTTTGAATAGAAGCAAAGCTCTTCCGGATCGTGGTCGCGGAGGCGGAGATGCTCTTCGGTCATTCCGAGCGAGAGAAGCCAATTCTTGCAGAACGAACGCCAATAAGCAAACCATTCAAGGTCTGTTCCGGGCTGACAGAAGAACTCAAGCTCCATCTGTTCAAATTCGCGGACGCGGAAAATGAAGTTTCCGGGAGTTATTTCGTTACGGAACGATTTGCCTATCTGACCTATACCGAAAGGAAGCTTTTTACGAGTCGTACGCTGAACGTTTGTGAAGTTTACGAATATGCCCTGAGCTGTTTCCGGACGGAGATATACAGTATTTTTTGCATCCTCCGTAACGCCCTGAAATGTTTTGAACATAAGGTTAAACTGACGGATATCCGTAAAATTGTGCTTGCCGCATGAGGGACAGGGAATGTTGTGTTCTTCAATGAAATCCTTCATTTCGGTCTGAGTGAAAGCGTCGATGGGCTTGTCAAGCGCAGTGCCGGTTTCGGCGCAGTAATCTTCTATGAGCTTGTCTGCGCGGAAACGTTCTTTGCATTCACGGCAATCCATAAGCGGATCGGAGAAGCCGCCGAGATGTCCGGAAGCTACCCATGTCTGTGGGTTCATAAGAATAGCGGCGTCAAGACCTACGTTGTACGGGCTTTCCTGAACGAACTTCTTCCACCACGCTTTTTTGATGTTGTTCTTCATTTCAACGCCGAGAGGACCGTAATCCCATGTGTTTGCAAGACCGCCGTATATTTCGGAGCCTGCGAATACAAAACCTCTGTTTTTGCAGAGGGCTACGAGTTTTTCCATAGTTTTTTGTGACTGTTCCATAATGACTTTATCCTTTGCAATTAAATATTTTTTTGTTTATCCATATAGGTCTGAAGAATTATTTCCGCTGCAAGAGAATCTATTTTTTCCTTGCGCTTTTTTCCGAAAACGCCTGTTTCGGAGAGTATTTCGTGCGCCTGAACCGTTGTTCTTCTTTCGTCTATCATGACGACGGGAATGTCGGTGCGAGCCATAAGCATTTCGGCAAAATCCTTGCACGCCTGTGCGCGCGGACCTTCCGTTCCGTTCATATTGAGCGGCTTTCCGAGAACCATAAGTCCTATGCCCATTTCTTTTGCTTTTGCGACTATTTCATCGGCGGCTTTTTCCGGATTATAGCTTTTGACGCAACCTGCGCCTATTGCCAGAAGTCCGAGATCGTCGGAATAAGCAAGTCCGGTGCGTGCGTCGCCGTAGTCTATCCCGAGCATTTTTACCATACGAATGTTTTTATACCCTTTCCGACGATGTATTCTTCAATTTCTTTTCTTGACGGTATTTTTTCAAGAACGCCATCGTGCGACTGAGTGAGCAGGCTTGCCACTCCCGCATATGTGCAGGCGCGGACAACGTTTTTGGTCTCAAGATATTCTGCCGTGAACGCACCTATATATGTCGGATTCATCTTTCCCGAAGTTTCTCCGTCCGGAGTTGGAAGGGTTACTTTCTGATAAGAGTTTCCGTCGTACACGAGAGAAGTGTCTCTGCCTATCTGGACGATGTAATATCTTGACGGTATCTTTGATTTGAGTGATACGAGCGAACGGATGAGCCTGTCCTCGGACGTTGGATAGAAGCCTGTCATTTTGTAAAGTGTTTCATCCGAAATAATGAAAGCTTTTATGCCCTTGAATGCCGCAAAGGGAAGAGACGACGCTGCCGAATTATAGTCAACGATCATTTCAACGCCTCTTTCCATAGCCTTGTTGCAGGCGTAAAGCGCAAGGGAATCTCTGCCTCTGGGGTCGGTTACTTTTTCTGCGCCGGAGTTGTCCTCCGAATCCGATATGCTGTCCGGAATTTTTGCGTTTGCCGCTTCTCCGGAGGCGATGTCCTCGTCTATCGCTTCGTCTTTTGACGACGTCTTTGCAGATTTATCTTCGGGAATCTCCGCGCAGAAAAGCTCGTCCTGCGGAACAAGGAAAAAGTCCGGAAATGTTCCGAAGGCTTCGTCTATATCTTCTTTTGTGAACTGTTTGTTTGCGCCTTTCGAAACATAATGTTCAGCCTCGCCTTTGTCATCGTAAAGAGTTACGGCAAAGCCTGTCTGTTCTCCCTGCGCGGTCATTATCATTCTTGAATCGAGTCCGCACGATTCATAATATTTTTTCAGTCGGTTGCCGTTCATGTCGTCGGCGAGCTTTGTGCAAAGAACACACGAAGCGCCCATTTTTCCCGCCGTAATCGCTGCGGCAGCCGTCGCTCCGTAGGGATGAAAACTGTATTTTCCGCCGTATGTTATATTTCCGTTCTTTGACAAACGGTCTGTTTCCATTTCAAGATTCATATAGCTTTCACCGAGAATAAGAACTTTTCTTTTCAAGTTTAAGCACCGTCCTTTGAGATAAAATAATACATTTTAATTATACAATGAAAATATCGTTTTGTAAAGGATATGACGAAAAAAAGCAAAAATAATTGATAAACAAAAAGCAAACGGAAACAGCCCCGCATTACGCGGGGCTGCTGTATCAGACTTTACTGTTTTTACGAAGAGTTCGTTTGTATTTTTTGGTTTCTGAAATATATTTGGGAAGAGCCATCATCCTGCCTATGCGCGACGGCTGCTTTATAAGTCGCCAAAGCCACTCGAGACGGAGTGAGATGAAGAGCTTCGGCGCGCGCTTTGCGGTGCCTGCATAAATATCGACGCTCCCACCGAGGCACGCGATTATTTTTGCCGAAAGGCGCGATTTGTTCTCGTATGCCCATTTTTCCTGAGCGGGGAAGCCCAGACATACAAAAAGTACATCTGCGCCTGATTCGTTTATGGCATTTACCGTGCTTTCGGAACCGTCAAATGACTTGTCGAAATATCCGTCGCGGCAGCCGGCGATTTTGAGTTCCGAATATTTATTTTGCAGATTTTCTGCGGCTTTTTCCGCTACGCCCGGTTTTCCGCCGAGAATATATAGAGAATATCCTTTTTCGGCACATAAGCGGACGATGTTTTCACCGTATTCGACGCCTGCGACTTTCTCCTTCAGCGGAGTGCCGAGAATTTCAGCGGCTTTCAGCACGCCGGCGCCGTCCGGAAGAAGCATATCGGCAGAGGAAACAATCCGCATTGTTTCTTCGCTTTTGGCGCATGCCTGCGCTATTTCGGCGTTGGGGGTAAAAACGGTCAATTTTCCTCCGCCCGAAAGCACTTTTTCGGAAGCTTCGATCGCTTCTGCCATTGTTATATTGTCTATTTTAAGTCCTCTTATATCGGTTTTCGGCACGTTGTTTCACCTCTTTACGGAAAAATTTTATCATATTGCGGCTTTTATTACAACATAAAAGATATATTTTTATTATTTTTTGCAAAATTTAATGGACATTATTCCATATGCGTGGTATAATATCCGAAACGGTTTTGAAAATGGGGGGATTTTTTATGACGGAAATGTTTTCATTGCCTCCGATAGGCACGAACTGTTATTTGTTTTATGACGAAAACTCACGAGAAGCGGCTGTGATAGATCCTGCGTCGGGTGAAGATGCAATCCTTGAGCGCGCAAAGACACTCGGACTCAAAATAAAATATATTCTGCTCACGCACGGTCATTTTGACCATATCGGCGGAGCGGACAGGCTTTCGGTGCTTTGCAAAGCACCTGTATATGTAAGCGCGGAAGACGCCGAGCTTCTTTCGAGTCCCGAAAAAAATGCTTCTGCAAAGATGGGGTTTTCAAACGTCACCGTACAGACAGAGCCGAAAACGTTTTCGAACGGCGATGTATTTGAAATAGGCGATAAAAAGCTTACGGTCATGCTCACACCGGGTCACACAAAAGGTTCTGCTTGCTTTTTCGGCGAGAAAGAGGTATTTACGGGAGACACCGTGTTTTGCGATGGATACGGAAGAACAGACCTCTATGGCGGCGATTACGGCGAGATGCGAAAAACACTTATGAAACTTCTGCCCATGCTTAAGGGCAAAAAGATATATCCCGGTCACGGGGAAACACGAGATTTTTAATTTTTTCAAGGAGATACAGACGATGGATTACAATTATCTTGCAGAGTTGCTTTTTCCGGATGTCAGGGAAACTCCGGAGGACATGGAAAAGCGCTATCCGCCAAGAGAGCTTCCCGAAGGCGCAAAGGTAACGAGATTTGCTCCCAGTCCCACGGGCTTTGTTCACTTCGGAGGACTTTTTCCGAGTACGGTCGGAGACAGGCTTGCTCATCAGAGCGGCGGAGTTTTCTATCTTCGTATAGAGGATACCGACGCAAAGAGAGAAGTTCCCGGCGCTGCCGAAGCGCTTATAAGAACGCTTGAAACCTACGGAATAAACTTCGACGAGGGAGCTATTCTCGGCGATGACGGAAAGATATGTGACAAGGGGAACTACGGTCCGTACAAACAGAGCCTAAGAGGACCGATATACCACGTTTATGCAAAACAGCTTGTAAAAGAGGGGAAGGCTTATCCGTGCTTTTCGACAGAAGAAGAGCTCGAAGAGCTTCAGCAGATAAACAAGAAAGAAGAGATAAAGAACACCGATTGGGAAGCGGTTGCCGCACAGAGAAAAGCGGAAATGCTTGCGAGAAGAAACTTTACTATCGAAGAGGTTGAGGCAAATCTGAAAGCCGGTATGCCGTTTGTACTTCGCATACTTGCTGACGGAGATCCCGAAAAGAAGATAAAATTCACCGATCTTGTAAAAGGCAATATGGAAGTTACGGAAAACGACGAGGATTTCGTTCTTCTTAAATCGGACGGAATACCGACGTACCATTTCGCTCACGCGGTTGACGATCACCTTATGGGAACAACTCACGTTATACGCGGTGAAGAATGGCTTCCGAGCCTTCCGAAGCACATTCAGCTTTTCCGTTATCTTGGGTTCAGACTTCCTAAATATATGCACATCGCGCAGATAATGCGTCTTGACGAAAACGGCAATAAAAAGAAGCTTTCAAAGCGCGATATGGGCGCGAATATGGACGAATACACACAGATGGGCTATTGCCCCGAAGCGGTATGCGAATATGTAATGACGCTTCTCAATTCCAACTATGAAGAATGGAGAATGCAGAATCCGACGGCAAGTTATAAGGAATTTCCGTTCAGTATAAAGAAAATGTCCGTTTCCGGCTGTCTTTTCGATTTTGATAAGCTTGGCGACGTTTCAAAGAATGTTGTCTCAAAAATGACGGCTGAACAGGTTTATGAAGCTACGGCAAAATGGGCAAAGAGCTTTGATCCCGATTTTTACAGCGTGTTTACGAGAGATCCCGATTTTACAAAAGCCGTTCTGGCAATAGGCAGAGGCGGAAACAAGCCGAGAAAGGACTTCGGAAGATGGGACGAGGTAAAAGGCTATATGGGCTTTATGTTTGACGAGCTTTTCAATGTAGAAGAAGAATACCCCGAAAAGTTCCCGAAAGAAGTTATAAAGTCCGCGCTTGAAAAATTTGTCGCGACTTATGACGAGGGCGACGATCAGAACGTTTGGTTCGGAAAGATAAAGGATATAGCGGTGTCGATAGGCTTTGCCGCAGACATGAAAGAATACAAGGCAAATCCGGAGGCGTTCGGCGGCAATGTTGCGGACGTAAGTATGTTCCTGCGTCTTGCGGTTACCGGAAAGATGAATTCTCCGGACATGTATTCCGTTATGAAGATTCTTGGCGGAGATAAAGTCAAAGCGCGCATAGGCGACATGACAGAGAGGTTATGAAAAATGGAAGAAATAAAAGAAATAAAGAATAATTTTATTCACGATATTATAGATGAAGATCTGAGAAACAATCCCGACCTTAAAATCCACACGCGTTTTCCGCCGGAGCCGAACGGCTATCTTCATATAGGAAGCGCAAAGGCGATCTGGATAAACTACGAGACCGCAAAAAAATACGGCGGAAAGTTCAACCTTCGCTATGACGACACAAACCCCGTAAAAGAAGGCGATGAATTCGTAAACAGTATAAGAGAGGATCTTGAATGGCTCGGCGCAACGCCTAACGGCGGTATTTTCTACGGCTCGGATTATTTCGACGCAGATTACGAGTATGCCGTAAAGCTTATCAAAGCCGGCAAGGCATATGTCTGCGATCTTACGGCGGAGGAGCTCAGTAAATACAGAGGCACGCTTACGGAGCCAGGAAAGAACTCTCCGTATCGCGATCGCTCCGTTGAGGAAAATCTTGACCTTTTTGAAAGAATGAAGAACGGCGAATTCCCCGACGGCTCCAAAACGCTTCGCGCGAAAATAGATATGAGTTCGCCCAATATGAACATGCGTGATCCTGCGATCTATCGTATTCTTCATGTTCCGCACCAGAGACAGGGAAACAAGTGGTGCATTTATCCGCTTTATGACTATGCGCATCCAATTCAGGATGCGCTTGAAGGAATTACTCATTCTCTTTGTTCGATAGAGTTTGAAAATCATCGTCCGCTGTACGAGTGGGTGGTTGACAATTGCGGCTTTGATCCCAAGCCCAAGCAGAGAGAGTTTGCACGTCTCAATGTTACCAACACCGTTATGAGTAAGAGATACCTTCGTTATCTTGTCGAGAGCGGAATGGTCGACGGTTGGGACGATCCCCGTCTTCCCACGATCTGCGCTCTCCGCAGAAGAGGCTTTACGCCCGAATCAATATTCGATTTTATCTCCCGTGCGGGCGTTGCAAAGAACGATAACCTTGTAAATATTGCTTTGCTTGAACACTGCATAAGAGAAGAACTGAACGAAAAAGCGCAAAGAAGAATTGCTATTCTTCATCCGATAAAGCTTATAGTGGATAATTATCCTGCGGATAAGACAGAATATTTTGAGGTGTCAAACAATCCGAATGACGAATCGGCAGGGACGAGAAAGCTTCCGTTTACACGCGAGCTCTATATCGATGCCGACGACTTTGCAGAGGTTCCGCCTCCAAAGTTCTTCCGTCTTAAACCGGACGGCGAAGTAAGACTTATGGGCTCGTATATCGTCAAATATTCCGGCATTGAAAAAGACTCTGACGGCAATATTGTTGCGATACACGTAAATGCAGACCTTGAAACCGGCAACGGCAATCCTGCGGACGGCAGAAAAATAAAGGGAACTATCCATTGGCTCTCCGCTCCGAACGCTCTTACAACTACGGTCATGCTTTATAATAACCTTTTCACGGTTGAAAATATGGGTGAGATAGAAACGGCGGATTACGATAAATATCTCAATCCGGAATCCGTAATAGAAATTGACGATGCAAAGATCGAACCGTCGCTTGGCGAGGCAAAACCGGGCGAAAAGTTCCAATTTGTCAGAACAGGTTACTTTACACCCGACTCTAAGCACGCAAACAGATTCAACAGAATCGTCAGCCTTAAGGACGGATACAAATTCTGATCTGCAAGAAAACAAAAAACGTTCTCCCGATTCGGGAGAACGTTTTTTGTTATGATTTTATTTAAGCCTTTTATCCGTCTTTACGGAAAGTGCGGTTCCTACGCTTTGGAAAACCTGAACGAGGATTATAAGCAGTACAACGGCGATCAGAATTACCATATAGTTATAACGCTGATAACCGTACATGATAGCGATGTTTCCGAGTCCGCCGCCGCCGATGGCGCCGCTCATTGCCGTATAACCGAGAATTGTCGTTACGGCAATCGTTGCGTTTGAAATAAGCGACGGAATGCTTTCGGGAATCATGACCTTTGTGATTATCTGAAAAGGCGTTGCGCCCATACTCTGCGCCGCTTCGATTATATTAGGATTGACCTCGCGCAGGCTGCTTTCGACAAGTCTTGCGACGAACGGAAAAGCCGCAATGACAAGCGGCACGATAGACGCGACAGAGCCTATCGTCGTGCCGACGATAAGTCTGGTAAGAGGAAATACAACAACAATAAGTATTATAAAAGGAACGGAGCGAAGAAGATTTACGATAACGTTGAGGACTTTCATAAGCCAGCCAGGAAGCGGAAGAATTCCGTTTTTGTCGCCGACAACCAGCAGAACGCCGAGCGGAAGTCCTATAACGAATGCAAAGAGCGTTGCGATAAGTGTGACATAAAGTGTTTCAAGCACCGCGCCGGGAATATCGTGTTTCAATATATCGACAGCTGTTTGCAGCTTTTCGGGAGAAAACATATTGTTCATACTCAAACCTCCTCCACGGTTACATTTTCAACGGAGCCGAGATATTCGGAGACCATCTTCGCCTGTTCGGCACCGCCGGGAACGCCCAGAAGCATAGAGCCGTAGGTTTTGTCATCAATACAGCGCGTCGCGGCGGAAACGATATTTACAAGTATGTTCATTTCTATCGCCATAGACGATATAAGAGGCATGCTTGCCGCCTGCGCACCGCTGAAAATAACGCGGAGGCGTTTTTCCTTGTGTGGATTTGAAACCTGATCGTCTGCACCGTTCGGGAAAACAAGCCGTCTTGCCGCCGCCGATTTCGGGCTTGCAAAAACGGTTCCGACAGCGCCCTCCTCAACGACTTCGCCGTTATCGAGAATCGCAACGTGACTGCATATTTCTTCAACGACACTCATTTGATGAGTAATGATTATAACGGTTATTCCGAGCTTTTTGTTTATGTCCCTTATAAGCTCAAGAATGGCGTGAGTGGTGTTGGGATCGAGCGCGCTTGTGGCTTCGTCGCAAAGAAGTACCTTGGGGTTTGTTGCAAGCGCGCGGGCGATGGCTATTCGCTGCTGCTGACCGCCCGAAAGCTGAGCGGGATACGCTTTTGCTTTATCCGGCAAGCCGACGAGTTTCAGAAGTTCCGTCGCGCGGGCTTTGGCTTCTTCTTTCGGTATGCCTGCAAGCTCCATAGGAAAGCATATGTTTTTCAGGCAGTTTTTCTGCATGAGCAGATTGAACCCCTGAAATATCATCGTTATGCTTCGTCTGGCTTCTCTTAGCGCGGCAGGAGAAAGCTCTCCTATATTCACTCCGTCTATTATGACTTCGCCTCCGGTAGGACGTTCAAGCATATTTATACAGCGTACAAGCGTACTTTTTCCTGCGCCGCTCATGCCGATAATACCGTAAATATCTCCGTCTTCTATTGTCAGATTTATATTGTGAAGGGCGTCGACCTTTCCGCCGGCGCCTTCAAACGTTTTACTTATGTTGTGTAATTCTATCATTATGTAATTCTGCCTTGATTATTTTTTTATATCGTCAAGCGTTTTGTGGCTTGTTGAGTAAATGCCCATAGGCTCAACGTGTATAGCGGCAACGGAAACGATGTGTGTGCCGTTCTCTTTGTTGAAGTCGTCAAGGTAGGGTGTGTGCTGGAAGTAGTTTGCGTCACATTCGCCGCTTTCAACTACATTGTTCGGAACGACATAATCCGAGAGAACATTGATTTCCAGCGTGATGTCTTTTTCTGCGAGGATTTTCTTTACTTCTCCGAGTATCTCGGCGTGAGGTGTGGGAGATGCGGCAACCTTTATCTTTGTGCCGGCAAGAGAAGCGTAGTCAACGGAAGAATCGTAGCCGTCTGTGAGATTATCAACCGTGCCTATAACGGAGCCGTCATATTTGTTTGCTATGAAATCGGCAACCTGCTTGCTTTCGAGAGCCGCTTTGAGTGCCTTTATCTTGGGAGTGTTCTCGTTGCCTTCTTTAACGGCAAGAATGTTTGCGTATTTGCTGTAAGAACCTTCGATAGCAAGGGAATCCTTTGTGGGATTGAAGCCTGCGGGAATTGCGTAGTTCGAGTTTATGACCGCATAGTCAACGTCGGGAAGGAAGTTTGGAAGCTGAGCAGCTTCAACTTCTTTTATCGTTATGTTATAGGGGTTTTCAACTATATCGCGGGCGGTTGCGGCGATGCCTGCGCCTTCCTTGAGCTTGATAAGTCCGTTTGCTTCGAGAAGAAGAAGTGCGCGTGCTTCGTTTGTCGTGTCGTTGGGAACTGCGATAGTCACGCCTTTTTCACCTCCGCATGATGCGAGGAGCAGAAGGGCAAGTGCGAGTGTGAGTGCGACTGCTAAGATTTTTTTCATTTTTGTGGTCTCCTTTGTATGTGGGAATTATTTTTGAAAACAAAAAACGGAAGCCTGAAAATTCCGGCTTCCGAAGATTGCTTTATTACATTATCCGCTTTTGGGTTTATACGTTTTTTTGCATGCGGAAACGTATGATACAGCAATCTTCGGCTTGCATCATAGACATGCACATTATCATACCTTTAAACGTGAGCGCTGTAAGCATTACGTTTTCCTCCCTGCGGATAAATTATGGACGTATCATATCACAAAGAAAAACGCTTGTCAATAGGTAAATTAAAAAAAGTGCAAAATCTGTTTTCAGAGCTTATTTCAGCTTTTCAACTCTGTAAGGTGTGCCGCCGAGTGTTTTCCATGTTATTTCGTCATCCGTCATAACAATGTATCCTCTGTCGGAATTCCATTTGGGAATTGAGACCGAGCCGGGATTTATATATAAAAACGAACCATGATCATTACAGGCGGGAACATGAGTATGTCCGCATAGGAGAATAAAGCCGTCTGCCATTTTCGGGGGATTGTCCTCTCCGAAAAGGTGACCGTGCGTTGCGAAAACGGGCTTTCCGCCGATGTAGATCAGCATGTAATCGGCTCTTATGGGAAAATCGAGAACCATCTGATCAACTTCGCTGTCGCAGTTTCCTCGCACACAGAGAATGTTTTCTTTTATTCCGTTGAGAAGCGACGCGACTTTTTTTGTATCGTATCCGCCGGGGATGTCATTTCTCGGACCGTGATAGAGCAGATCGCCGAGAAGAACGAGTTTGTCAGGCTTTTCGGACTTATATGCTTCAATAAGTTTTTCGCAGAAAAGCCCCGATCCGTGAATGTCTGAGGCAACCATAAGTTTCATGTAAATATCCTCACTTTCATCATTACCGTATAATATTATCATAGTTGATATATATAATCAAGAGAAAATTTACATAAAACATACGAAAAAATGGGGTTGCTTTTTTGGCTTTGTCAATATATAATATACTTGATAGGATGCATATTTTGTATCCGCAAATAACTATAAAAACGGAGGGACAACAGTTATGGGACTTATAAAGGCATTTGCAGGAGCTGTCGGCGGAACGCTTGCCGACCAGTGGAAGGAGTTTTTCTATTGTGATTCTCTTTCTGCCGAAACGCTTATGGTAAAGGGTGAAAAGCGCATAAGCGGACGTTCTTCAAACACAAAGGGAAACGATAATATTATTTCAAACGGCTCGGGAATAGCTGTTGCCGATGGTCAGTGTATGATGATCGTTGAGCAGGGAAAAATAGTTGAAGTCTGTGCCGAACCCGGTCAGTACACATACGATAAATCAACGGAGCCGAGCATATTTACCGGACCTTTGGGCAAGGGAATAATCGACACGTTCAAAACGATAGGCAAGCGCTTTACTTACGGCGGAGATACGGGCAAGGATCAGAGGGTTTACTATTTCAACACAAAGGAACTTATAGACAACAAATTCGGAACACCGAATCCTATTCCGTTCAGAGTTGTTGACGCGAACATAGGACTTGATATCGATGTTTCGGTTCGCTGTTCGGGTGTTTATTCCTACAAAATAGCGGATCCGCTTCTTTTCTATACGAACGTTTGCGGAAACGTTGAGAGAGAATACACAAGAGACGCACTTGACGGGCAGCTCAAGACCGAATTCATAAGCGCGCTTCAGCCCGCATTCGGAAAGCTTTCCGAACTTGGACTCCGTCCCAATCAGATAGTGGCGCACAATACAGACCTTGAAAACGCAATGAACAGCGCACTTTCCGCAAAATGGGGAGAACTTCGCGGTCTTACAGTAGTAAGCATTGCTCTTGGATCGGTAACGCTTCCCGAAGAGGACGCAGAGCTTATAAAGAAGGCTCAGCATGCGGCTATTCTGCGCGATCCTTCGATGGGCGCAGCTACTCTTGTCGGTGCTCAGGCTGAAGCTATGAAAGCCGCTGCGGCAAACGAAAACGGCGCAATGATGGGCTTTATGGGCATGGGAATGGCAAATCAGGCGGGCGGAATGAACGCTCAGAATCTTTATGCTATGGGTCAGCAGGCAAGACAGCAACAGGCTCAGTCGGCGCAGACACAGGCTCCCGCAGGAGCATGGAAGTGCAAATGCGGAGCTACGGTAACGGGAAAGTTCTGCACGGAGTGCGGAGCAAAGAAACCCGACGAGGGTTGGACTTGTCCTTCCTGCGGCGCAACGAACAAGGGTAAATTCTGCACGGAATGCGGAGCAAAGAAACCAGAAGACGCACCGCTTTATCGTTGTGACAAATGCGGCTGGGAGCCGGAAGACCCCGCGCATCCGCCCAAGTTCTGCCCCGAGTGCGGAGACATCTTCGACGATAAGGACAGAAAATAAATTGCTTTCGGCAGAGAGGCGGTCAGATCCGCCTCTCATTTGAAATTATAAGGAGAGGACAACTGCGATGGATGATATTATAGAATATAAATGTCCGTGTTGCGGCGGCGCCATAAGCTTTGACAGCAAGACGCAGAAGCTTAAATGCCCATATTGCGATACGGAATTCAATGTTGACGATCTGCGCTCGTATGACGAGGCGCTTCACGAAAGTGCTGAAAAGAAGCAGGACAATTGGAATTCTATGCCCGAAACCGAATGGGGCGAGAATGAAGGCGTTCATACATATGTATGCAATTCGTGCGGAGGGGAAATAGTCAGCGACGAAAATACGGCTGCGACGAGTTGTCCGTTTTGCGGAAATCCCGTCGTGCTTACGGAAAGACTTTCGGGAACGCTTAAGCCCGATTGTATTATCCCGTTCAAGCTCGGAAAAGAAGAGGCAAAGAAAAAACTTAGGGAATTCTTTTCAGGCAAAAAACTTCTTCCCAAAGTGTTCAAGGACGAAGCCCATATAGACGAAATAAAGGGGCTTTATGTTCCGTTCTGGCTTTTTGATTCGGATGTTGACGCCGACATAATGTACAAGGGAACGAAGCTGAGAATGTGGAGCGATTCAAATTACAACTACACCGAAACAAGTTATTTTTCGGTTATAAGGCGCGGAAGCCTTGAATTCGAAAACGTTCCAGTAGACGGATCCGTTAAAATGGCAGACGATCTTATGGAGTCGATAGAGCCGTTTGACGCGTCTGAAATAATTGATTTCAGAACAGCGTATCTTGCGGGTTATCTTGCCGACAAGTACGATGTTTCAAAGGACGACAGCATAGGTCGCGCCAATAAACGTATAAAGAAAAGCACGGAAGATTGCTTTGCTTCGACTGCGAAGGGATATTCCACGCTCCGCGCGGAGAACAGCAATATAGGAATAAAGGACGGAAAATCAAGATATGCGCTTTATCCCGTATGGCTTCTCAACACAACGTGGAGAGGTAAAAAGTACACCTTTGCAATGAACGGTCAAACGGGGAAAATGGTAGGCGATCTGCCTATGGATAAGGGTGCTTATTGGAAATGGTGGGCGATATACGCAGGAATCGCGAGCGCGGTTTCGCTCGGAATAATATGCCTTATTCAGCTTCTTTGAGGAGGTGACTGCAGTGAAAAAATACATAACGTTTATACTTGTTTTTATGATGATTGCAGTCGCTTCGGTTTCGTGCTTTGCTGCGGCAACCCAGTCTCTTGTGGTCGATAATGCCGGATTGCTTTCGGAGACGGAAAGACAGTCGCTTGAAGCACGCCTTTCCGAGATAAGCGATAAATATTCGGCAGATATTGTGGTCGTTACCGAAAACTATATCGGAAACGCTACACCTACCGAATATGCCGATGACTTTTTTGATTACAATGGCTACGGGCGCGGAGAAAATCGCGACGGCGCACTTCTGCTCATAAGCATGGAGGATCGCGATTGGTATGTTTCGACAAGCGGTTCATGCATAGATTCGATAAGTTATAGCATAGTCGGAAGACGCATACTTTCCGATCTCAGCGACGGCGACTATTATGACGCATTTATGAGCTATGCCGATATCTGCGAAAAAATGCTTGACAAATCATCTTCCGGAGACGGTAATTACAGCGATTCCGACTATTCGAGAGAGTATCTCAAATATCAGTTGCCGAAGCTTATACTCATTTCGCTTGTGATCGGAATAATAATATCGTTTCTTATAATGACGAAATATACAAAACAGCTTAAAACCGTTCGCGCCCAGAACAAGGCGGACAGCTATGTGGTAAAGGACAGTCTTGACGTAAAGGTCGCAAAAGACATTTTCCTTTACAGAACGGTTTCGCGCGTGAGACGTCAGACCGAAAGCAACAGCGGCGGAGGCGGAACTCATACTTCATCTTCCGGTTCTTCGCACGGCGGAGGCGGAGGCAAGTTCTGACAAAAAAGAGGCTTTCATTAAGAAAGCCTCTTTTTTATGTTGTAAAAAATCATTCAATAAAGTTTTCAATATCCCGCACGACTTCGTCGCGGCAGGTATCGTTGAGAATTTCGTGACGGCAGTTTTCATAAAGCTTAATTTGAACGTTGCATCCTGCTTTTTTCAGTTTTTCATAAACTTTTGTAACGCCTTTTCCGTAATTGCCGACGGGATCGTCCGCGCCGGAAACGAGCAGAACGGGCATTTTTATATTTTGAAACCATGCGGCTCTGTTGGCTTTTTTATTCAGCGTTACGAGATCGTGCATGGCGCTGACTGTAAATTTAAAGGTGCAGTAAGGATCTGAAGCATATTTCTTTTTCTGTTCTCTATCCTTTGTGAGCCACGCGATAGGATCATTTTCATCCTTAAAGTGCGAATTGTATGTTCCGAAAGCAAGATTGTCTATTGCTTTTGAAATATAGCGCTCGCCCTTGAAAAATTTTACTACGTCTATTGCGATAAGACCTATTCCTGCGGCGGGGTTCGGACCGCCCGTTCCCATAATTATAAATTTGTCGGGTTTTATATATTTTTCCGCAGCGAGACGTGAGATAAACGATCCCATACTGTGACCCATAAGATAGTAGGGAAGATAATCGCCGTATTTTTTCTTCATTTCAAATGCGAATACCGAAACATCTTTTGCGAGGTAGTTCCATCCGTCTTTGTGAGCGATAAATCCCAGCTCGTCTGTGGAATTTACTGTTTTCCCGTGACCGAGATGGTCGTATCCGAAGCATATATATCCTTGCTCGGCTATCTCATGCATAAATCCGTCATAGCGGTCAATATGTTCGGTCATGCCGTGAACAACATGAAAAAGCCCTTTTATTTTCCCTTCGGGAATATATGTTTTTCCGATGAGCGTGTGTATTCCGTCTGAGGATGGCACGCTTTCTCTTGTTACTGTTATATTCATTTTTCCTCCTTAAAAAGTTCTGCATGCGCCGATGGCTCTGTGCCAGCCTGAAAGCAGCTTTTGACGTTCTTCATAAGACATATTCGGAACAAAAGACGCTTTGGATTTTGTAAGCGAGCGAAGCTCATCTCTGCTTTCAAAGAATCCTATTGCAAGACCCGCGAGCGCTGCCGCTCCTGCCGCAGTTGCTTCAGTGGTTTCTGGCTGCATGACCGTTATATCCGAAATATCGCTTTGGAACTGCATAAGAAATTTGTTCGCCGACATACCTCCGTCAACTTTAAGCGACGTAAGGCGTTTTCCTATGTCGCTTTCCATGGCGCGAAGCATATCGTCGCTCTGATAGGCTACCGACTCAAGCGCCGCGCGGATTATATGACTCCTTCCCGTGCCGCGCGTAAGTCCGACTATCGTTCCGCGAGCCTGCATATCCCAGTACGGAGCTCCGAGACCGGAGAATGCGGGTACGATGTAAACTCCGCCCGTATCCTTTATTTTGCCTGCAAAGTATTCACTGTCGCTGGAGTCGGATATTATTCTGAGCTCGTCACGAAGCCACTGAACCACCGCGCCCGCGACGAAAACGCTGCCTTCAAGAGCATATTCGGGCGATTTGCCTTTTTCGGTAGCGGCGGCGGTTGTCAGCAGTCCGTTTTTGCTTTCAACCATTCTGTCGCCCGTATGAGCAAGAAGAAAACATCCTGTGCCGTAAGTGTTTTTCACGTTTCCTTCATCAAAACAGCATTGCCCGAAAAGTGCCGCCTGTTGATCTCCCGCCATTCCGCAAATGGGGATTTTGGCTCCCATAAGATCCATATATCCGTATATTTCGCCCGACGAACGTATTCCTGGAAGCATTGAGCGCGGAACAGAAAGAATTCGCAAAAGCTCGTCGTCCCATTCGCCGGTTTTAATATTGCACATCATCGTGCGGGAAGCGTTGGTTCTGTCTGTGCAGAAGGCTTTTCCGTCCGTAAGCTTCCACAATAGCCATGTGTCTATCGTGCCGAAGAGGAGTTCGCCTCTTTCGGCTTTTTCTCTTGCTCCGTCAACATTATCGAGTATCCATTTCAGCTTTGTTCCGCTGAAATAAGCGTCAATACGAAGTCCCGTCGTTCTGCGGATGTAATCCGCGTATCCGCCCTTTTCAAGCTCTGCGCATATATCCGCCGTTCGGCGGCATTGCCACACTATTGCATTGCATATTGGCTTGCCTGTGTTTTTATCCCACACTACGGTCGTTTCGCGCTGATTTGTAATGCCTATCCCGGCGATTTCGTCAGCCGAGATTCCGCTTTTGGCGATACATTCCGTGAGGGAAGCGTATTGCGAGGCATATATCTGCATAGGATCATGCTCTACCCAGCCCGGCTTTGGATATATCTGAGTAAACTCGTGCTGAGCCATACTTACAATGTGAAGATCACGGTCAAAAAGGATGCTTCTCGCGCTTGTAGTACCTTCATCAAGTGCAAGTATATATTTTTTCATCATAGATCACCGCCCTTTTTGTTTATTTTAACATATAAAAACAAAGGTTTTCAATATTTTGTTTGAATATATCGTAAAGAAATTTCAATTATGCGGAATACTAAATCAAAAAACGGAGAACAGAAAAATGAAAATACTTTTTTACGATGCCAAACCTTACGATACGGAGATGTTTGAAAGAGCTTCAAGCGATTACAACGGTATAAGCATAGATTACCTCGCGGCGGATATATCGGAGAAGACAGCGCCGCTTGCAAAGGGCTACGATGCCGTATGTCTTTTTGTGGCTTCCGACGCGTGCGAATGCGTTATAAAGACACTTGCCGAAATAGGCGTAAAGCTTATCCTTATGCGTTGCGCGGGTTTCAACAATGTTGACTTTGCGGCAACAGACAAATACGGAATTACCGTAATGCGCGTTCCTGCGTATTCTCCTGAAGCGATAGCTGAGCACGCGCTTGCGCTTGCTTTCGCGGTGAACAGAAAAATTCATAAGGCATATATAAGGGTAAGGGAAAACAACTTCAGTCTTGCAGGGCTTATGGGTGTGAACTTTTACGGCAAGACAGCCGGCATAGTCGGAACGGGAAGAATAGGCGCCGCCATGGCGAGGGATTGTAACGGAATAGGAATGAACGTTATAGCTTATGATAAGTACCCAAACGACAGCCTTGACTTCGTAAAATATACGGATATGGATACACTTTTGCGCGAAAGTGACCTTATATCGCTCCATTGCCCGCTTACGGAGGAAACGTATCATATGATAAATTCTGCGGCAATAGAGAAAATGAAGGACGGTGTTATCCTGGTCAATACATCGCGAGGCGCGCTGATAAGTACAGACGACCTTATTTGGGGCATAAGGCATCATAAATTCGCAGGCGTGGGACTTGACGTTTACGAGGAAGAACAGCCCAACGTATTTGAAAATAGGGAAGATGATATAATGCAAAGCTCGGTCACGGCGAGATTGCTCTCTTTCCCCAATGTTATAGTCACCTCACATCAGGGATTTTTCACAAGGGAAGCGCTTGAAGCCATAAGTCGCGCGACGTTTGACAATGCCGCGAGCTTTGAAGAAGGGAAGCCGATAAAAGAAAATATCGTTTCGATTTCCCGCTTTACAAATCGGGCACGTTAAGCTATAATTATAAACAGTAAAATACTCGTAGCAAAGGAGTGCAGCATATGAATATTAAAACCGATATAGAAATAGCTCAGGCGGCAGAACCGAAGCCGATATATGAAGTAGCGAGACTTGCGGAAATAGATGAAAAATACATCGAGCCTTACGGAAAGACAAAGGCGAAAATCGATCTTTCGTTTCTGGGAGAATGTAAGGCAAGGAAAGGGAAGCTTATACTTGTGACGGCGATAACGCCGACTCCCGCAGGCGAAGGGAAAACGACCACAACGATAGGTCTTGGGGACGGGTTGCGAAGAATAGGTAAAAAAGCGGTGCTTGCGCTGCGCGAGCCTTCTCTCGGTCCCGTGTTCGGAATAAAGGGCGGTGCTACAGGCGGCGGACATGCACAGGTAATACCCATGGAAGATATAAATCTTCATTTTACGGGTGATTTTCATGCAATAGGCGCGGCAAACAATTTACTTGCCGCAATGCTTGATAATCACATATATCAGGGAAATGCACTCGGAATAGATCCCAGAAAAATAACATGGAAAAGATGCGTCGATATGAACGACCGTCAGCTTCGCTCCGTTATAGACGGTATCGGCGGTATGACGGGCGGCGTTCCGAGAGAGGACGGCTATGACATAACCGTAGCTTCCGAAATAATGGCGGTATTCTGCCTTGCGACGTCTATAAAGAACCTCAAAGAACGGCTTTCAAAAATAATCGTTGGGTACACTTATGACGATAAACCCGTAACGGCAGGCGATCTTAAAGCCGCAGGGGCAATGGCTGCACTTCTGAAGGATGCGCTTCGTCCGAATCTTGTTCAGACGCTTGAAGGCACTCCTGCGATAGTTCACGGCGGACCGTTTGCCAACATTGCTCACGGATGCAATTCGGTTATTGCGACGGAAACCGCGCTGAGACTTGGAGATTATGCCGTGACCGAAGCCGGTTTCGGCGCCGATCTAGGTGCGGAGAAGTTTTTTGATATAAAATGTCGTGCGGCGGGGTTCGAGCCGTCTGCGGTTGTTATCGTTGCGACGGTCAGAGCTCTGAAAATGCATGGCGGCGCAGAAAAAAACGAGCTTTCGGAAGAAAACATCACAGCGCTTGAAAAGGGTATGCCAAACCTGCTTCGCCATGTTGCAAATATAAAAAATGTTTACGGGCTTCCGTGTGTTGTGGCGGTTAACAGATTTCCGACCGATACGGAAGCGGAGCTTTCCGTTGTTATTGACGAGTGCAGAAAGCTCGGGGTAAATGTTGTGCTTTCGGAAGTATGGGCAAAAGGCGGAGAAGGCGGAGAGGCACTTGCACGGGAGGTTGTCCGTTTGTGTGATGAAAAAAGCAGGTTTGATTTTGCATACAGCCTTGACCGCACAATAAAAGAAAAAATAGATCAGATCGTTAAAAGGGTTTACGGCGGCGACGGGATCAGCATTTCTCCGAACGCGGAAAAACAGATAAAAAAGCTTGAAACGCTCGGTTTCGGAAGTTTGCCTGTGTGTATTGCAAAAACACAGTACAGCTTTTCCGATGACCCGAAAAAGCTCGGTGCGCCGGAGCATTTCACGGTTACGGTAAAGAACGTGAAAGTGTCCGCAGGAGCGGGATTTATCGTGGCTTTGACGGGAGACATAATGACAATGCCTGGACTTCCGAAAATTCCTGCGGCTGAAAACATAGATGTTGACGAAAACGGCAAAATAAGCGGACTGTTTTGAATCACGGAAAAGAAAAAGCGGCTCATTTTGAGCCGCTTTCTTTATCGTCTTTCCGATTTTTCGGGTTTGCACGTTCTTTCAATATGAGGTTGATATACTGCGAAAGAGATCTGTCATCCTTTTCGGCTTCGGCGCGCAGAGCTTCAAGCAGATCGCTGTCAATGGTTATGCTGATTTTTTCTTTAAGAGGCTTCATAAATATCACCGCCAAATATATTTATGACACAATTTTATAATAAAATACGATTTTATATTGACAAGTAAGATAAAGTAGGATAAAATAGGATTATTGAAGGACGAAATATTTTATAAGGAGAAGTAAAATGAAATATTGTTCACATTGCGGTCAGCAGCTTGATGATGATGCTGCTTTTTGCGCAAAATGCGGTTGCGCTATTGAGGGCAGTAATGTTAGGACGGAAAATTATGAAAAATATGACGCTTCAAGTGGAGGAATGTGGTTTCTTGGTTTTCTTTTGCCGCTCGTCGGGCTTATATGTTTTTTGGTTGAAAAGGACGACCGTCCGCAGAGAGCAAACAGCGCGGGAACCGGCGCGCTCGTTGGATTTTTGCTTTCTTTGATAGTTTCGGGAGTTATGCTTGCCTTGATGTAATATAAAAGTCCCTGCCATCTTAAAACAACGGAGAGCAGGGGATTTTTGTTTATGATTTGTCTGCGCCGATTTAATAAGAAAAACCGCTCGTCAGTTCGGACGAGCGGTTTTATATTTTCGATTATTCCTCTTCGGGAAGTTCGCTCTTGAATACTATGCGCTTCTCGGTTTCTTTATCGAACAGGTGCATACGTGCTGTGTCGATTGCAACCGTGATAGTATCTCCGTTGCGTGCCGTGGATCTGGGCGATACACGAGCTGTAAGCTTCTGCTCGCCGGAACGGTCGATAACCATATTCTTCTTTGAAGCGAGTTCTTCATCAACAACAACTCTGTTTGCAATGAGGTAGAGAAGTATTTCGGAACCCATAAGCTCTGTAACATCAACATATGCTTCGAAGGAAGAATCCTTGAGAGCTGCGATCTGCATGGGAGTATCAACGATACACTCGGGACGGACGCCGGCGATAACTTCCTTGCCGATATAGGGCTTAAGTTCTTCGCTGTTGCCTTTTTCTTCAGGAAGCTTAACGGAAATGTCGCCGAATTTGAGGTAAACTCCGTCGTCTTTCTTCAAGAGCTTACCGTTGATGAAGTTCATCTGAGGAGTGCCTATAAATCCTGCAACGAAGAGGTTTACGGGTGAATCATAGAGGTTCTGAGGAGAGTCAACCTGCTGGATTATACCGTCCTTCATAACTACGATACGTGTAGCCATTGTCATAGCTTCTACCTGGTCATGCGTAACGTAGATGAACGTTGCACCGAGTTTGTGGTGAAGCTTTGTGATTTCTGTTCTCATCGTTGCACGAAGCTTAGCATCAAGGTTTGAGAGAGGCTCGTCGAGAAGGAATACCTTAGGATTACGAACGATTGCACGACCGAGAGCAACACGCTGTTTCTGACCACCTGAAAGAGCTTTGGGGTGTCTGTCAAGCAGGTGAGAAATATCAAGAATTCTTGCAGCTTCTTCAACCTTACGCTTGATTTCTTCCTTCGGCACCTTGCGGAGCTTAAGACCGAATGCCATGTTGTCGAAAACGGTCATATGCGGATAAAGAGCGTAGTTCTGGAACACCATTGCTATATCTCTGTCCTTAGGAGCAACGTCATTTACAAGACGGTCGCCTATAAAGAGTTCGCCTTCGGTTATTTCTTCAAGACCAGCTATCATTCTGAGGGTTGTGGACTTACCGCAGCCCGAAGGTCCTACGAAGATTATGAATTCCGTATCTCTGACTTCAAGGCAGAAGTCAGATACGGCGGTAACACCGCCCGGATATTTTTTGTAGATGTGTCTGAGTGATAAACTTGCCATTATTGACTCCGATCCCGGCGACAAAACGAGATTTATTTTTACATCTTCCAGCCGCCGATGGAAGATGTTTTTACGCAAAGCGATAAAAAACATCCTCTGCGTAAAAAATTACAAATATATTATAGCAAAAAGCAAGATACAATGAAAGAGTTTATTCATCCAAAGTTTCAAAATATTATTTGTGAAAATTGCACAAATGAAGCTGATAAAATAAAAAAATCGGATTTGAATATCGAATGTTTCTAATTTATTATAAAAATATTCTGTCAGAGCGGAGCATTTTCAAGCTTTGCTTCTTCGTCTGCGGTAAGCGGGCGAAAGTAGCCCTCTGCAAGGTTTGCATCGAGAGGAATGTCTGCAAAGGCAGTGCGGGCAAGCGAGGTTATCTCAGAGCCTACGGAGCAGAACATACGCTTTATCTGATGAAATTTTCCTTCCGATATTGTTATGTGTCCGCTTTTTCCGTCATCGGAGACCGAGAGCTTGGCGGGCTTTGTAAGAGACTTTTCGCCGATATCAACGCCTTTTTCGAGCTTTGTCGTCTGCTCGGGCGAAATGGGCGGAAAACAGGTGAAATAATATGTTTTTGCAACGTGATATTTCGGCGAAAGGAGCTTGTGTGCAAGCTGACCGTTGTTTGTCAATATAAGAAGTCCCGTCGTATCTATATCGAGGCGTCCGCAAGGGAAAAGTCCGAGATGGCGGAGATTTTCCGGCAAAAGTTCAAGAACGGTTTTCTTGTGCGGATCGTCGGTAGAGCTTATATATCCCGACGGTTTGTTCATCATTATATATGTGAATCTTTTGTATATCACCGCTGCGCCGCGAAATGTTATTGTGTCGGTCTCCTCGTTTATCTGAACGGAGGTGTCCTTTACGGTGACACCGTTTACCGTGACGGCGCCTGCCCGTGCGGCTTTTTTGCTTTCGCTTCTTGTCGCCGTGCCTGTGACCGTGAGAAATTTATCAAGACGCATAATTTGTCTCCGAAAAGTAATATATGTTTATTTTATCACGGTGAGCGACGCTTGTAAAGTGAATTTGCCGCAAAAAAATTCATCTCTCCGCCGAAAATTGGGGGAGAGATGAACGAAAAGCGGAAACTATATCTGTCTGCGTATTCTGTCAAGCGCACCTTTTTCTATGCGCGATACCTGCGCCTGAGATATGCCTATTTCGTCGGCTATTTCCATTTGTGTTTTTCCTCTGAAAAACCGCATTGATATTATTGAACGCTCGCGATCGGAAAGACGTTTCATTGCCTCACCTATGGCTATGTTGTCTATCCACGTCTCGTCGTTTTCCTTGTCGTCGCTTATTTGATCCATAAGATAAAGCGCGTCGCCGCCTTCGCTGAATACAGGCTCGTAGAGCGAAAGCGGAGTTGTTATTGAAGTCAGTGCTTCCGTTACGGCAGCAGGCTCGGCTTCAATTTTTGCGGCGATCTCTGCATCGGTGGGATCGCGCGACAGCCGCAGTGAAAGCTCTTCTTTTACGCGAAGCGCACGGTATGCAAGATCACGCTGACTGCGGCTGACTCTTATCATGCTGTTGTCGCGCAGATATCTGCGTATTTCGCCTATTATCATCGGAACCGCATAGGTGCTGAATTTAACGCCTACGTCAAGGTCAAAGTTGTCTATTGCCTTGATCAGTCCTATACAGCCCACCTGAAAAAGATCGTCGGCGTCCTCTCCACGACTGCCGAACCGCTGTATTATGCTCAGCACAAGTCGCATATTTCCGGAAATAAGCTCCTCACGGGCGTGCATATCACCGTTTTTTGATTTTCTCAGAAGCTCGTTTTTTTCTTCTGCGGTAAGGGTTTTCAGCTTTGAGGTATTTACTCCGCAAAGCTCGACTTTATTATAGTACATTTTTCGTTTCTCCCAAAAGCAACTGTATTTTTCCGTCGAAATAAGTATTGCCGATGTCGGTTTTTGTTTATTCAGAGAAACGTATGCAACATATTTCCAATTTTTTATTCTTTTTGCGACATATAAAATTTAACAATTAAAAATTGAATTACTTATTGAAAAACGTGAATAGGTTTGATATTATATATTGGAAATGCAAAAATACGGAGCGCTTTATATGAAAGGGCAGAAACGTCTATTAAGTTTTGCAAGACGAGCTTGCGACGACTACAATATGATATCGCCGGGAGATACGGTTGCCGTTGGGCTTTCGGGAGGGAAGGATTCGCTTGCCCTGCTTTATACGATGGCGGCGTTGCGCAGATTTTATCCTGTGCCGTTCAGACTGATTGCCGTTACGATAGATATGCGATTTGACGAGATAGGCAAATCCGCAGCGGACTTCGGGCCGATACAAAAGCTTTGCCGTGAGCTTGACGTGGAATATCACATAGAGCCTTCAAACATTGCGAAAATAGTATTTGATATAAGAAAGGAAAGCAATCCGTGTTCTTTGTGCGCAAAGCTGCGACGCGGAATGCTGTGCGATACTGCTAAAAAGCTCGGCGCAAACAAGATTGCGCTCGGTCATCATTTCGATGACGCCGTGCAGACATTTATGCTCAATCTTTTCTACGAAGGCAGACTCGGATGCTTTTCTCCAGTGACATACCTTGACCGATCGGACGTTACCGTTATCAGACCGTTTATTTACGCGCAGGAAAAGGATCTCAGCTATTTTACGTCGAATGCGGAGCTTCCCGTTGTCGAATCGGAGTGTCCGGCAAACAAGAAGACGGAAAGAGAAGAGATGAAGGCGCTTCTTGTATCGCTTGAAAGAGAGAACAAGGGTCTGCGTCACAGGATATTCGGTGCAATGCAGAAAGCCGGAATAGACGGATATAAAGAAGCAAAGCTTAAAGAATACGATGATGAATAAAAATTTCCGAAGCGGGAAAAACTACGATAAAACCGCTTTTGGGGATTATTATGTCGAATAACAGGGAAAAAGATAAAAAAGATAAAATATCAAGGCATTGGTGCGGTAATCTAGGCGCTTCCGTAATACTTATGGAATCGGACAGAGGCGAGAGCAAATGTCTTTCATCACACCTTTGCGGCGGAGATTCTGCTCACTGCGGAAAACATTCACAGGGCGGCGGAGACGGCGCTGTCGGAGGACAGATAACTATGTGACATTGCGGGCTTTGCCTGCTTACATAAAATAAAAATCAAAATGAGAGGTACATAAAAATGGCATTCAACTTTACAGATAAGTATCTGCGCGAGTTTGTAACGGATTTTTCCGTTGCGGCAATGGCAGACGAAACGAAACGTGCGTTTGATACCGTTTTCAACGGAAAGGGTGCAGGCGCCGACTTTCTCGGCTGGAGAGATCTTCCTTACAATTATGATCGCGAGGAAGTGTCACGCATAAAGAAAGCCGCCGAAAAGATAATAAAGACCTGCGATGTTTTTGTCGTTATCGGCATAGGAGGTTCTTATCTCGGCGCGCGTGCGGCAATTGAATTTGTGGAGGGCGCAAGCTACAACAACAAGAAAAAATCCACGCCCGACATTTATTTTGTAGGCAACGACATCAGCTCGTCTCATCTTCGCGACGTGCTTGAGATCTGCAAGGATAAAGATGTTTGCATAAACGTTATTTCAAAATCCGGCACGACGACAGAGCCTGCGATAGCTTTCAGAATATTCCGCGATATGCTTTTGCAGAAATACGGAAAGGCAGCATCCGAAAGAATATTCGTAACTACGGACAAGGCTCGCGGAGCACTTCGTCCGCAGGCTGAAGAGCTTGGCTACGAAAGCTTTGTGGTTCCGGATGATATCGGCGGAAGATATTCGGTTCTCAGCGCTGTGGGTCTGCTTCCCATTGCTGTTGCCGGTATAGACGTTGACGAAATGCTCGCAGGCGCAAAGGACGCCGCAGACAAATATTCAAAGGGAGATATCTTCTCAAACGACTGTATGAAATATGCCGCTCTCCGCAACTATTTCCTCCGTCACGGAAAATCGGTCGAAATACTCGCGGTAAACGATCCCGCCCTTTCTATGACATGCGAATGGTGGAAACAGCTTTTCGGCGAAAGCGAAGGAAAAGACGGCAAGGGACTCTATCCTGCATCGGCTGTTTATTCAACGGATCTTCACTCTATCGGACAGTTTATACAGGAAGGCACGAGAGTGATGTTTGAGACGGTTATAAACGTAAACGCAGAGGACAACTTTGTAATAGAGTCAGACGCCGACAATGCGGACGGTCTTAACTTCCTTGCCGGAAAGACGATAAACTTTGTAAATCAGCAGGCTTTTCTCGGAACGGTAATGGCTCACACAGACGGCGGAGTTCCCAACATCTCAATTGAGCTTACCTCCCGTACGGCAAGAGATTTCGGATATCTTGTATATTTCTTCGAGCTTTCATGCGCCGTTTCCGGCTATATGCTCGGAATAAATCCGTTCAATCAGCCCGGAGTTGAGGCATATAAAAAGAATATGTTTGCGCTTCTCGGCAAGCCCGGATATGAGGAAAACGCCGAAGAACTCAAAAAACGTCTTGAAAAAATACAATAAATGACATATAATGAAAGCGGACGGAAAACCGTTCGCTTTTATTTTTTGCAAAGGATGTGACGGCAGTGAATGTATACGGCAAAAAGGGTGCGCTTGTATTTGCGCTTTATTCGGCGTTCTGCGCCGTCACTCTTCTTGTCCCGTTCGGAAAGGCGGTTGCCGGAATATGCTTTGCGGCGGTCACGCTTTCTCTTGTTTTATATCTGATTTTATCAAAGAGGAAAGCTTCCGCGATATTCATGTGTGTTCTTTGTCTCGTGTCGTCTTCGCTCGGCTTCCTTTCCGGTTATACATATATGAATAAAATATCGTCGGCGCAAAAATTTGCAGACGAAAACGAGCATACGATCTGTGCGGAAATAACATATTCCGTGTATGAAAAGCAGTTTGGTTCGCTTTACTATGCAAAGCTTTCGTCGATAGACGGAGAAAAGGTTTATTCCTTCGTTGAGGTGGCGTTTCCGTATCTTCCGGATATAGCGCTTCACGACAAAATAAAGGCAACCGTGTTGCTTTCGGAGCCGGACGGCGATGAAGCTTCACTTCTGAAATCGAAGGGAGTTTTTCTGTGCGCGGAGATAAAAAGCTTTTCGATCACGGAAAGCGGCGGAAACGGCACTCTGCCGGAAAGAATAAACGCGTATCTTGACGGAATACTTCACAGGAGCATAGGCGGCGATGAAGCCGATTTTGCTTCGGCGATATTTCTCGGAAACAAAGGTGAGGTATCTCAGAAAATAAAACTGGCGTTCAGGCGATGCGGGACTTCGCACCTGCTGGCACTGAGCGGGCTGCATCTTTCGGTGCTTGCGGCGGGACTTGAATTTGCGCTTCGTGCAATAAAAGTAAAAAAGAAGATAAGAATAGGCATTTCGGCTTTGGCAACGGTATTTTTTGCGCTGATTACAGGGCTTTCGGCGTCTGTTATGCGCGCTGCAATAATGCTGATAATATATTTTATTTCACAACTTATAGGGGAGGAACGCGATTCGCTTACATCGCTTTTCGTTGCGCTTACGCTGATAATTGCCGTAAGAAGATATGCTGTTTGGGACGCAGGACTCTGGATGTCGTTTTTTGCAACGCTCGGACTTGTTCTGTTTTCCGACAGATTGCTTCCGAAATTTTCGGCAACGACGCGCGAAAACTATTCGGCGGTTAGAAAGTTTTTCATGGGCGCTCTGAAATATGTACTCGGACTTATTGCGGCGAGCCTTGTGGCTACGCTGTTCACTTTGCCGGTGACGTATATCGCCTTCGGCGGTATATCGCTGATCTCTCCGCTTTCAAATCTTTGGCTCGTACCGCTTGCACAGTTGCTTTTGTATCTGTTACCGTTTGTTTGCTTTCTGTCAAAGATGCCGCTTCTCGGCGACGTTCTTGTTTTGGCGGCGCGCGGACTTATAAAGCTGATATGTTCGTCGGCAAAGCTGTTTTCTTCTTCATCGGGAGTTTATATTTCGATAAAGTATCCGTTCGCACCGTATCTTATAGGCGGATTGGTAATAATAATCGCAGTCATTGTGTTGGTCCCGAAGATAAAGCCGAGAGCCGTGATCGCGGCGGCACTTTCGCTTTGCGTTGTGTTTGCCGGCAGCCTCGGAATATGGTATCGGACTATCGGAAACGATATTTACGCTGTGTGCGTAAATGAAAAATCAAGCGATGCAGTAAGCGTTGTCTATCGCGGAAGAAGCTTTGTTATTGATGTTTCGACAGGAGGGTTCGCCGCTTCCTACTCTGCGGCAAACGGGACTTCGGGATATGCGGCAAGCGAAATAGACGTTTACGCTCTTACTCATCTGCACAGATACCATCCCGCGACGTTTGACAAGCTGTGCGGATATTACAAGATAAACAGGCTGCTTTTGCCTACCGCGGAAAGTGAAGCCGATGCAAAATATATTTCCGAGCTTCTTTCGATAGCGGAGGAGAACGACGTAAAAACCGAATTCTACAACCGTCGGGCAGATTCCAGTATGGAATGCGGTGATATGAAAATAACTCTTCCGAAATACATTACGCTCCGGCGATCCACGCACCCTGTTATAAGCTTTTCCGTTTATCTCGGCGAGGACAAGGTTATGCTTTATTCGGGAGCGGCGCTTGAAGAGGCTGTGGATGAAAGTATTTATTACGATGCTTCTCTTGTTATTTTCGGCGCTCACGGTCCTTTGATAAAGCAGAAGCTGAAAACCGCCGCCTGCCGCTCGGCGCAAAAGACAGTGTTTTCAAATGAAAAGGTTTATTCGTTTTCGGAAAAAGCGGATGCTCCGATAATAATATCCGAGCGTGGTGGAAAAGTAAGTATCAAAATCAAAGGTAAAAAATAATCTTGGCTCCTTGCAGACCTTTTGCTTTGCAAGGAGCTTGTTTTTTGCTTTGCGAGTCCGCATATTCAAAGCCTTTGCAGGTAAATAATATAAGTAAAATTATTTTTTGCGGAGGATATTATGAGTGCTTTTTCGCCGATGTCATACGGCAGAAGAAAAACAGGAGCGGTAAATACGGCGCTTTTTGTAAAAAGAAAGAGAAAGGCGATATCTGCTCTTGCGGAATATAAGAGGGCAGACGGCGTTCTGAAAGCGGCAAAAGCTGCGCTTGAAAGTGTTTCAAAAATGAAAAAACTGTCGCAAAACGACGAAAGAGAACCATATATTTATGGCTTTGCGACAGCGTATGTCGCAGCCGGAGGCGGCAGGATAAGCGAAGAAACTCTTTCGCTTGCTCTTTCTTCGGCAAGCGGAGGATTCTCTTCGGACGAGATCGATTATCTGCCCGATATGCTGAGAATTGCTGTAGCGGAAAGACTTTGCGACGTGCTGACATTTTCCCGCGATGCGGAAGCGGAGGTGGCTGAACTTTACGGGAGCGACGCCAAAATATCGCAGATAGATTTTTCTCGCCTGTTTTTTGAATTTTGCGAGTGCAGCCGTATTCTTTCGGAGGACGAAACATACAGACTTTGTTCAGATGAATCAAAACGCGAATATATAAAAGCCGTAAAGAAAATATCGGATTTTGAAGGCATAAGCGAAGGAGAAGCGGCAAGAAAAAGCATAGAGCTTGCCGCAAAAACGGGTAAAGACCTGAGCTTCGTGCTTTTCGGGCAAGGAAAAAGCACCGCAATAGGCTATTTTGTATCGATAGCCGCAATTACGATAGCTCTGTCAGGAATATATCTGTATCTTTGCGGGAGAGCATCCGCAATTGTACTGTGTGTTTTTCTTCTTGCGCCGCTGAGGGAGCTTTCAAAACGGTTTGCGGCTTCGGTTTATCGCGGACGGGGAGATGCGCGGCTCCTTTCTGTAACGTCGGGGAAAGAGCTTGAAGGTGCGCACTGTATTGTTACGGTTGCGACTATTCTTTACGGAGAAAAGCGCGATTGCGAGGTATTTGACAGACTTGAAGATTTTTACCTGAGAAACAGAAGTGAAAATTATATTTTTTCCGTTCTCGGAGATCTCGGAGAAGCGGACTATCCGGATGATGACGGAGACGAAGATAAAATAGCATATGCGAGGTCGAGAATATCGGCGCTGAATGAGAAGTACGGCGGCGGTTTTGCGCTTTTCGTAAGGAAAAGAACGTTTGTCGGCTGTCAGAAAAAATATATGGCGTGGGAGCGCAAGCGAGGGGGAATAATCGAACTTTGCAGATTTATCGGCGGAGATGACATCAAATGGAAGTATTTTGAGGGAGACAGAGGCGAAATTTCAAAATGCACACATTTGCTCACGCTTGACCGCGATACCGAGCTTTTCTACGGATCTGTAAAAAAGCTTCTCGGTATAATGCTTCATCCTATGAACAAGCCTGTTTTTGACGAAAAATCGGGAAGAGTGGTTTCGGGTTACGGTGTGCTTCAGCCGTCGGTAACGCCGTCGCTTTCTTCCGCTTCGGCAACATTCTTTGCTGAACTTACGGGCGGAGAAGGCGGTCTTGACGTTTACACCGGAACGGGCAAGGAACTTTATCAGAGTCTGATAGGCACAGGGTGCTTCTGCGGAAAAGGAATGATAGACGTAAGGACGTTTCTTCTTGCCTGCGGTGATTCCATAGCAGACGAAAGAGTATTGAGCCATGATGTTATTGAAGGGAGTCTTGTTCGTTGCGGATCGGCTTCAAGCGTTGTACTTACCGACGGAACGCCGAAAAATGCATTGTCATATTACACGCGTCTTCACAGGTGGATAAGAGGGGATCTTCAGTCTTTGCCTTATCTTCGCAAGAACATTTGGGAAAGAAACGGAGAAAAGCTCAAAAATCCGATATGCAAAGCCGGAAAGTACCGCATAGCCGACAGTGCGATAAGGCATTTTGTCCCGCTTTCTGCGATGACAGCGGTAACGCTTTCGCTACTTTTTGGTGCTGAGATTGTGTATATTACGGCAGCGTTTGCATTTGCATATCTTGTCTATCATTTTGCGGAAAGTATTTTTACTCCCGTTATAACGGGTGGGGTTTTCCGCGCGGGAAGCTTTTACGGATATATTAAAACCGTGCTTATATCGCTTGCGCGGAGCGTTTTTCAGGTGATGTCTGAGGTGCACGAGGCTTATGTCTTTGCCGATGCTGCCATAAGAACCATTTATCGCTTTTCTGTTTCGGGAGAGCATTTTCTCGATTGGAAGACCGCCGCAGACGGTGACGCAGAAGAAGCCGATATACTTTCTCACTACAAAAGAATGGCGTTTTCTGCGATTTTCGGACTTTTATCCGTATGTATTCTTCCGGACGGAATAAAAGCCCTCGGTGCGCTTTGGGCGCTTTATCCTGCAACGGCGTACTTCTTATCGCTCGGAGATACGAGCAAAAAACGTGTTCCGAAAGGGATACGTCAAAAGCTGAAAAAGCTGTGTGCAAAGGAATGGAGGTACTTTGCCGATAATGTGAATGTAAAGACCAATTGGCTCCCGCCGGACAATTATCAGAGTTCGCCCGCCGAGCGAACTGCTATGAGAACCTCGCCTACGAATATCGGGATGTTTCTTGTATCGGCGCTTGCCGCAAGAGACTTCGGATATATAAACAGCGAAAAGCTTGCTGAATATATGAAAAACGCCGCCGATTCGATAGACAAGCTGCTTAAATGGCGCGGAAATCTTTATAATTGGTACGATATTCAAAGTCTTGAAGTCATAGGCGAGCCGTTTATTTCTTCGGTCGACAGCGGGAACTTTCTCGTGTGTCTGACGGCGGTATGCGAAGGACTTAAAGAATATGCGTCGGAGGAGCCGACGCTTCTTGATTCGGTGAAAAGATTTGAAAAAGCAGCGGCGGAGACTGATCTTTCAGCGCTGTATGACAGCGCCGGAAAGCTGTTTTATATAGGCTATAATGCAGGGAATGCAAAATATTCTGACAGCAGATACGACGTGTTCATGAGTGAGGCGCGACTTACAAGCTATTATGCCGTTGCAACGGGGCAGGTCCCGCCGGAGCATTACTTTGCTCCGGCAAGAAAGATCGGCGCGTGCGGCGGGCGCAGAGGACCGCTTTCGTGGAGCGGGACTGCGTTTGAATATTTTATGCCTGCGCTTTTCCTGCCGTCGGAAAAGGACTCAGCCCAGAGAGTCGGACTCGATTTTGCATATGCCATGCAGAGAAGTTCGGCTGTGAGCCGGTTCATAGACGGAAAATATTTTTCGCTGTGGGGAATATCTGAATCGCAGTATTTCGGCTTTGACGGAAGAATGAACTATCAGTACAGGGCATTCGGCACGGCGGCCCTCTCTCTCGATCCCGAATTTGAGAAAAACGATACGTTTTCGCCTTATTCCGCGTTTCTTATGATAAGGGAAAATCCGAGTGCGGCGCTCGGCGTTCTCGGCACGTTCGATATGCTCGGGGCAAGCGGTAAGTACGGCTTTTGCGAAGCTGTGGATTTTTGCCGCAATCGTGTCGGCGACGGTTTTGCCGTGATAAAAAGCTATATGGCGCATCACAAGGGAATGAGCCTCGCAGCGGCGGCAAATGCCTGCTTTGCAGATGTTTTTATCCGCAGGTTTATGCGTTGCCCGCGTATGAGAGCGGGGCAGATATTGCTTTCCGAAAAAATACCCGAAAATGCGCCGCTTTCAAAGCCTTCAAGAGCGAAAAAAGCACCCGTAAAACCGAGTATTCCCGATGTCGGGACGACGCAGGGAAAACGGGTGAGACACAATCTGCTTTATCCTGATGTCGGTGCGGTATCGAACGGCAAAACGCGGATAGTCGCGTCAAGCTCGGGACACATATTGCTTTCCGATGGGGAGAGCTGCATATCGTACACGGACTTTGATCGGTTTTCGCTTTCGGGCGGATTTTGCGTAGTGGCGGAAGTCGGAGGAAAGCTGCTGTCCGCCGTTCCGCTCGGATATACCGACAGAACTCTTGATTCAAAGTTTGAATTTGTTTCCGAACCGGAGAAAATAACTTATCTTTCATCGCATCGCGGCATGGGATTTCAGTGCGATTTCTCCGTTACGCTTACCGTGTCGCCCGAACAGCCGGAGTTTATAATTTCGGCAAAGGTCAGCGGCGTGGATGAACGAAGCCGCATAATGCTTTTCTTTGAACCTGTAATGTGCGGAGAAAAAGCATATGTTGCACACAAATGTTTTTCCGGACTTTTTCTTGAATGTGAATACGAACCGGAAGAAAAATCCGTGCTGATACGCCGCCGCCCGCGCGGAAACGGCGAAAGCGTGTATCTCGGAATGACGGCGAAAGCGTCAAGGGGATTTGAATTTGATTCGGGAGATTACGGACTTTCGTCGGGCTACGGAGAAAAAGAGATAGCAGAGCTTATAAGACAACCCTGCGGAAGACGACAGGGCGCACCTGTCGTTCCCGTATTCAGAATGGTTTGCCCGAAAACTTCAAAAGCCGAGTTTTCAATAGGATATTCAAAGGATAAAGACGATCTTTTGTATTTTCTCGGAAAGAAGCGCGGCAGACTTACCATGAAAAACGTATCGACTCTTATGCGTTCCGCCGCAGGCATAGGCGGATATGCCGATGCGATGGAAGGATATCTGCTGAGAAATTTATGTTTTCCGCAGACGGAAAGTCACTGCGCGGGTGAAGAGACACTTTTCAGACAGATGAAAACAAGCTTGCTTTATAGGTTTTCTGTCTCGGGCGATCAGCCTATGATCGCGGTAAGATTTTTCCGACCGGGAGGACGGCAGAGCGAAAATCTTAAAGCTATGATAGGAATGTTCCGTTATGCATGTATAAGAGGAATAAGGTTTGACCTCATAATTTTGTACAGAGAGAGTGACGAATACAGGCAAAGCACGCTTTCGCACATAAAAAAGCTTGTGCTTGATATGGGTTGCGAGAGATTCTGGTCCGCATCCGGAGGAATATATGCACTGAATACCGAAAAGCTTGACGCAAGCGAGGAGTATGCCATAACGCACATGTGTCGCGCGGTGGCTGATACGTCGGTGCCGCTTTCCGTTACTTTGTTTTCAAACAAGTATTTTACTTCGGTTCCGAAGGAGCTTGAAAAAAGACTTGCAACGTCTCCTTGTCGCGATATACAGCCGTGTAAACCACCTGTTATTAGCGGAGAAATAAAGAAAACGGAATTCGGCACGTTTTATTCCGGCGGCTTTCTGTGCGATAAAAAGACAATAAAACGCCCGTTTGCACAAATAGTTTCAACAAACTCGTTGGGATTTGTCGCAACGCAGAATTCACTTGGATTTTCATTCGGAACGAACAGCTCGCAACTGAAGCTGACTCCGCATGACGGAAGAGCGATGACGGAGGATATCGGAGAGAAGCTGATAATGCGAATCTTCGACCGCAGGGAAAAAAGCTTTGAAGAGTTTGACCTATGCGCCTGTGCCGCATATGCGGATTATTTCTTCGGCGGCGTCAGATACACAGGCAGAGCGGGCGGAATCGGTTATTGTGTTACGGCTTTGATCGATGAAAAGCTTGCTTTGAAATATATTGATGTTGTTCTTTCGTCAAAGGAGGAGCTACGGGCAGATGTGATATATTCGCTCGTTCCTTGTCTCGGCGCCGAAAAGGGAAATGCGAGGATATATTCTTTTTCACAGGATACGGACGGCGGCGCGGTCAGGATACGTCGAATATGCGGGGAGAAGATGGCGCCGAAGATTGAAATTATTACAGACTCAAAGGACAACTCCGTGTTTACCGATTCGGCGGCACTTAAAACCGACGGAGCTGTTTTCGGCGGAATGAGCGATTGCGCCGCCGTAAGTGCGCATATTAAAACGGGGAAGCGCATTTTTTGCTCTTTTGCGCTTATAGCTTACAGAGGAGAGCGCGACAGAAAGTTCTGTGAAGAAAGCTTTATTTCCGGAAAAAGACGGTACGCCTGCGAAGATATATATCCGACCGTGACGGTGAAAACGGATGATCCTGCGTTTGATCTTACCGTCAACAGATGGTTTTTGTATCAGTGCGAAGTTTCAAGAATAACGGCGAGGACGGGATTTTATCAGAACGGAGGAGCATACGGCTTTCGGGATCAGCTTCAGGATTCGCTTTCGGTCGGCGGTGACACGCTTAAAAGGCAGATAATATTCTGTTCGTGTCATCAGTATGAGGAAGGCGACGTTATGCATTGGTGGCATAATCTGCGCGAAGAAGAAAGAGGACACTTGGGTATAAGAACGAGATGTTCAGATGACTGCGCGTGGCTTTTGTACGCTGCGGAAGAATATATAAAACGCAGCGGTGACAGAGAAATTCTTGATATGAAACTGCCGTTTGTCTCATCTCCTCAGCTTGACACAAGAGAGCTTGAAAGATATGAGTTTGGCAGATTTACGGAAGAAAAATATACGCTGTACGAACATCTTCTGCGTGCTGCCGAAAGGCTTTGCCGAAGAGGCAGACACGGGCTTTCGCTTTTCGGAACGTGCGATTGGAACGACGGTATGAACGAGGTAGGAAAAGGCGGCAAGGGCGAAAGCGTATGGCTTTCTCAGTTTGCTGCGGCAAGACTTTCAGCATTTGCGGATATTTGTTCGGAATACGGAGACGACGGTTTTGCGGAAAAGTTTGCAAAAACATCGGAAGAGCTTCGCAATGCCGTCGAAGCGGACTGCTTTGAGGTCGACAGATATCTGCGCGGATTTTTTGACGACGGTTATCCTCTCGGCTCCGAAAAGTGCGACGAATGTAAGATAGATATGCTTACACAGGTATTTTCCGTGCTGTGCAGAAAAGAGGAGAAGCCTTCGGAAAGGGCTGTCACGGCTATGAATACCGCCGTGAGTAAGCTTTGCGATTACGGCAACGAAGTTGTAAAGCTGCTTTCTCCGCCGTTTGATAAAACGTCCCGCTCGCCAGGATATATAATGGGATATCCGCCCGGAATACGGGAAAACGGCGGTCAGTATACGCACGCAGCTGTATGGGGAGCGATTGCACTTGCCGATATCGGCGAGAGTGAGCTTTCGTGCAGACTTCTTAAAATGATAAATCCGGCGCTTAAAAGCGACAGGTCGCTTGCACGCTACGGTGCCGAGCCTTATGTTCTGGCCGGGGATGTGGGCTCTGTCGGAAGAAATGCCGGACGAGGCGGTTGGAGCTGGTATACGGGTGCCGCAGGCTGGTACAGGACGGCAGTCATCTCTTATCTTTGCGGATATCGGGAGAGCGGAGGAGGGTTTTACGTTTCTCCCGCACTTTCGGCGGGGCTGAAAGGATTTTCGCTTGAATTTGTAAAGGGAAAAAGCAGATATCGTGTCTCGGTTTCCGAAGGGAAAGAGAACGCAGTGATCCTTGACGGAAGCGTTATATCATCGGGAGAAGCGGTATGCAATACGGTATTCTATCCGGACGGAAATGATCACGATATAAAAATAACCGTAAAACAGAATTAGCGGGCGGAAATATCCACCCGCTTTTTTCTTGTGTAAAAGGGTTGTCTTTTTGCTGCGATAAATGTTATAATTGAAACGAAAGGAAGTGATTACTTTGACAATACCTAAAATAACTGTGGGGGAAACGGTAGTAATGAAAAAAAAGCATCCCTGCGGGAGCGATTGCTTTTCGGTGCTTTATGCCGGCTCGGATATAAAGCTGAGATGCGTAAACTGTGGTAAAGATGTAATTATTCCGAGAGTGAAAGCGGAAAAAATGATTAAAAACACGGCTGTAAAAACAGAAAAAACATAAAATTCAAAAATATTTAATCAATTTGCCGAAAATATTACTTGCAAAATGCGGCGATATGTAGTATTATAATAACAGTCAAATACCTTGTGTTGCCGCCGGCGGACGTGCGCAGGGAGTAAAAAATCCAAATCCGCTGAGAAAGAGTGAATATCTTGATTAAACTCATTGTAGGCCTTAAAGGCACCGGAAAAACAAAAACACTCATCGAAATGGTAAACGCCGCAACATCTTCTTCAAACGGCGCAGTTGTTTGCCTTGAAAAAGGAGATAAGCTCCGTTTCGACGTAACATATCAGGCAAGACTTATGGATACATCCGAATACGGTATTTCGGGGGCAGACGCTCTTTATGGATTTGTTTGCGGAATTTACGCTTCAAATCACGATATCACACACGTTTTCATTGATTCCGCAATAAAAATGTGTGACAACACGGTAGAAGGACTTGCAGCGTTCCTTCGTCCGGCAGTTGCATTTGCAGATAAAGTAGGCATAGATCTTGTACTTACATCCTCCGTAAAGGAAGAAGACCTGCCGGAAGATATAAAGGCATATCTCTGATAAGCCGGATTCCTGCACGCGTCCCGCAGAAACGTCGGGACGCGTAATTTTATAAACCGCATTTTTGCGGAACATCTTGGAGAAGTTTTTATGGATAAAGAAAAGCTTGCCGAGCTTGTCGCACGCGTTAAAAGCGGCGACGGCGAGGCAATGAATGACATTTTTTCCGCTACCGCGGACATAGTTTATTACTTCTGCTCAAACGTGCTCGGACGTGCGGCGGAATCCGACGTGAATAAAATATACAACATGGCGGAGAAAAATATTTCCTCGCTTGATGATGACGGAAAGTTTCTCGCGTGGCTTCGTGCGCTGACGCTCAAATACTGTTCCGATTCAATGAAGATCGCCTCCGACGAGGCTGCTTGGGATATTTCGGCTGCAGATGGGCTTGATAACGTTAAAGAGGCTGCGCCTGACGATATACTCAACCCTGCAGTATACGGAGATGCGATAAAGTCTGCCGTGCCTTCAATGATGGTCGATATGACGCCTTCTGAAAGAATATGCGCTTATTCGTATTATTATTTTGGAATGAGCGACGAGCAGATAGCGTCGATTATCGGTGTGAGCAAGGAAAGTGTTGAGGTAAAGCTCAAAGCGGTACGCTTCGGAATAAAGACAAATATGCGTTTTTATGCAAACCTCAGCGATGAGGAAGGGGAAGAGCTGACATTCTCGCGCCAGCTTATCCGTGATTTTCTGTTCAACGATGCGTCGAAAAAATCGTATTCCGCAAAGCGCAGAGCGGCGGAAGAACAGAACGAACGCGTATTTTCGTTTGCGCAAACTCAAACGGTTCCGAAAGCTCAGTTGCAGATGTCGCAGAGCCAGCATCAGCCGCGTCAACCCGTGACGCATCAGTCTGCTCAGAGAAGGAACGCTCCTCAGCCGTCTTATGCAAAAAGCTCAAAAGCCGCAGAGGAAGAAGCGATAAGACTTGCGCACGAAACATATGCCGCTCCGAAAAAAGAAAAAAAGCCGCTTACTCAAAAGCAGAAAAATATAATACTTATATCGGCGGGCGCGGCAGTGCTTGTAGCGCTTATAGTCTGCATAATAGTGTTTGTTCCCAAGATTATAAACGGCGGCAACCCGAACATCGAAGAAGTAGCGCTTAAAAAGCTTTCGTTTGAGCAGGAACTTGTAACTCTGAAACTCGGCGAAACCACACAGCTGAAGCTTGTATTTGATCCTGAAAACGTAACACACAAGGATGTAAAGTGGCAGTTCCTTGATAATGAGGAGACAAAAACGAAAGAAACAAGCGATATTGTTTCGTTTGATCCGTCAACGGGAATGATAAAAGCAAAAGCGGTTGGCGTTACAAAAATAGCTGCCGTTTCGCTCAAATATATGGATTACAGCGAAAATCCCGAAGGTGAACTTATTGTCGCCATGTGCGAAGTAAGAGTTGACTGCATTCCGGAGTTAATGGAATTCAAGCAGAACGATAAAGAACTTGAACCCGGCGCAACGTTCAACCTTGCGGATCAGCTTATAGTGTCTCCTTCGGACGCTAAAAACTATCTCAAGTGGGATATAAGCTCGGCTACCGAGACCGTCGTTGCCGAGATAAACGACAAGGGCGTTGTTACCGCAAAGAACGAGGGTATTGCCATTGTAACGGTAAGCAGCAGTGACGGAACAAAATTCAAGACATTTACCGTTATAGTAAAGAAAAAACAGATACCCGCCGAGAAGATAATACTTGACAAAGAAAGCCTGACACTTGAAATAGGCGATACGGCAAAGCTGACGGCTACGGTTACTCCGTCGAACACAACAGACGGCGACGTAACGTGGTATTCGAATGATGAAAGCATAGTCACGGTCGATGAAAACGGCAATATAACAGCAGTATCCGCAGGCAATACCGCAGTTGCTGCATATTGCGGGAAGACTGCCGTGGGAATATGCAATATAACGGTATCCGTTCCAGTTATATCCGTAAATGCAAAGTCTACATCGATAACTGTAAAAGTCGACACAGTTCTTGACTATAATGAATATTTTGAAATTTTTCCTGCAAACGCAACGAATAAAGAGCTTATTTTTACCGAACAGAATGTTGATGAAAGCAAGGAAGAACGTATAAAAACAGAAACATTACCGGGCTACGACTATACATATAAGCTTGCGGTAAAGCCCGGAATGGTACTTATAATAGCAAGATCGGCTTCAGATAAAACAAAATATGGGAGCCTTTTGATTACCATAGTGGAATAATCTAAAAATCAAAGTCGCAGCGCGCTTAGCAGAGCACTGCGACTTGTTTTTTTGTAAAGCTGAAATTGAATAGATATGATTTTACCATTAAAAATATATTGTTGACTTTCGGATGATTATATAGTATAATAAAAGTACATAAAATTGTCGGAAGATCGACGCAGAAAGGATCAACATAATGAAAAAATTATCCGCATTTTTACTTGCCGCTTTATTCGTTATTACCGCAATACTTTTCACATCATGTAAAACGCTTACTTCCTATCAGGTGTTTTCCGAAGCTATGGAAAAGACCGAATCGCTTGATTCGGCAGAATACACTGTTAAGACAAAAATAAAAATGAAGATCGGCGAAATGGAAATTACAATGCCGATAAACTATAGTGTCAAGGCGTCCGGACTCAAGAGCGAGTCCCCCATTTTTTCAGGTTCTATGAGTATGGATCTGGGGTTTTCAACGGTAGAAGCTTCCATATATAATTCAGGTAAATACGCGTATGTTTCAACATCGGGCATGAAGATAAAAATGGATATTTCTTCTGATGAAGGAAAGGACTTTGACCTTTCTTCCATACAGGAAGAATTCATGGCAAATCTTTCGGAAGATGCCCTGAAAGACGTTGTATTCGTTCAAAACGACGACGGCAGCAAAACAATGGATATCGAGCTTACAGCCGAGCAGTTCAACAAATTTTTCAAAGAAGTATATGATTCCGTATACGATCAGCTTATAGGCGATGAAGAATCGGATGTCAAAGCTGATATAAAGCTTGAAAATACAAAGCTTTCGATAGTAATAAATGGCGACGGATATATATCAAAATATGCGCTCAGCTACGATATGACGGTCAACGTAGTTGCTGACGGTGAGGAGAGTTCTGTATTTGCTTCCGTTACGTCGGAGATAGAATTTATAAATCCTGGTCAGCCGGTCGAGGTCACGCCTCCTTCCGATATTGATAAGTACGTTTCTTTGGAAGAAGCAACGAAATCTTTTTATTGATTTGCAGACCTGAAAATAAAAAGCGGTTCACTTCAGCTTGTGAACCGCTTTTTAATTTTACTTGAGATTTGGAAGCTTAGTTTTTCCGTAGAGAAGAGCTTCATACTCTTCAACCGGTAAGGGCTTACTGAAATAAAAGCCCTGCATTTGTTTACACCCGAATTTCAGAAGCATATCGGCTTGTTCTTTCGTTTCAACACCTTCTGCAATTATGGGAAGTCCGAGCGTGTGAGACATATCTATAACTGCGGCTATGATTATTTTTTCCTTTTTATCACCATGACCGCCGGAAAGGAATTTCATATCAAGCTTCAGCTTGTCAACGTTCATATCCTTCAGCGTATTGAGGGAAGAATATCCTGCGCCGAAATCATCTATTTCAACGGAAAAGCCTTGATTGCGGAGCTTGTCAACTTCGGTTATCAAAAGTTCGGCGTCTTTCATATAGGCGCTTTCTGTCACTTCAAGATGAAGTGCCGAATGAGGTATGCCGTATGATTTTACTATTTGGCTGAGTGAATTCACAAAATCGCTGTCTATAATATCGAGCCTTGAAAGATTTACCGATATCTGAATTTTCTTATCCGGAAGGGCATCTATCCAGCGACGCATATATTTGCAGACTTTTTCTATGAGATACTTATCTACTTTGCTTATGTAATTGCTCTTTTCAAGCAGCGGGATAAACGTCATCGGAGAAAGAAGTCCCTTTATGGGGTGACGCCAACGGATGAGAGATTCCGCTCCGAAAATCTGTTTTTTCTCATAATCGACCTGAGGCTGAAACCAAACTTCAAAACAGTCGTTTTCAAGAGCATCATCTATTTCATTCAGAAGCTCAAGCTGTTCCTGCTCGCGGCGAAGCATTCCGCTTTCATAATATGCAATTTTGTTGTGCATATCGCCTTTTACCGTCTGAAGCGCAAGAAGCGCCTTATAACTCATCGTAAACGGGTCGATACCTTCTTCGCACAGATCATATACACCGACATGGAGCTTGAGCGGAATGCTTATGTGATAATTAGAAAAGCTTTCTACAAAGTTATCGTAACATTCCTGCGCCGGCATAAGCTCGTCTGCGCAGAATCTTACGAAATGATCTGCGTTAAGATGTGCCGAAAAACTGTCATCCGAGTCAAGCCGGCGCATGTAAACGCTTATATCACGAAGGAGCTTGTCTCCGAAATTTTGACCGTAAACACCGTTTATATCTCTGAAACGGTCTATGTTATAGCGATGAACCCTGTATTTTCTTCCCGGATTTGCAGCCAGCCATTCGGTTACGCGATTATAAAAGCCGGTTGAATTATATCCGCCGGTCAAAGGGTCCGTTTTCCCCATTACAAGCGACGAAATATTTTCTGCCAAAACAACAATTATATCTTTTTTTTCGTCAAGATATTCATTAAGTATTCTTCGGAAAACGTAGTTGTTGTTTGAGTCAATCGAATTGAAATCAACGGAGTACACTTTTCTTTTTTCGAGATTATCAACGATAGTGGAAAGTGCCATGCTGTGCTTTATTGAATCTTTGTCCACATCGGGGACGGTCGCATCAATAAGATCGTTTATTTGTTCGTCGTACGGCGTTCCGTCAAATTTCAGAACGTTTGTAAAATTACCTGAAATTTTATCGCTCAGCTTGATAATGTTTCCCGAGGGATATTCTATAAGGAATATTCCGTCCAGATGCTCGTTGAAAAGCCTTTCCAAAAGGGCGAGTTCGTTTATTCTGCCTATGTTAGCACCGTTCTCCATTTGAGTATTTACTCCAGTCTTTTATTTGTGACATAAAATTGTCTTTTTAACGCGTCCGGCTGAATATCCGTCTGCAAAATAATATAAAATATGAAAATAAAAGCAGACTTTCTAATTTATCATATCAGAAAAAGCGAAGATAATCAATAGAAAAAACTCGGAAAACAGCACAATAAATGAAAAATTTTGCCGCTATAACGATATCGTTTGTAAAATCGATGGACAGAAACTTTGTCCGTCCGCCGATAATGCGCACAAACGCTATAATAAAGAATAAATACTTCAGGGAATGTCTTGCACTGTGGGAGTTCATAGAAAGCTATGACGACGCCGGATACGGTATTACCATAGATGAAAAAATAAAAGACACATCGGAAGAACATATAAAAGAAATATATGCTGACGCGGCAACGCAATATCTTGTTTTCAGACACCATATTGACAGCGGCTTCGGGGGAAAAACAAGCGAAACATTTTCCGTTGTTCCTGACTATGCGGTCGAAAAATCCATAATCTCTGCAAGGACAACTGCAGTACACGTATGCTAAAATGCAAGTACAGAAAGGAGATGATTTTATGGAAAACAAAAATTTAATTGACAAAGCCATCAGATTCATACAAAACAATCCCAAAGACAATCTGTCACTGCAAAGCGGCGGATGCGCAGAATGCCACATCAGAGCAATCCAAATCCACTTTGACGGAAAAGGCAACACCGGTATGAGGCCGATGGGGATATTTGAAAACGGAAAACTTGTTTGCCTTGCGATGCCTACGCTCGACCAAATTCGTGAATTCAGAAAATACGATATCGGCGCTATTTTTACCATTAGTACACCATATGAAGAAAAAATAATTGATTTGGTGTGGAAGTATACGATTGATATTTGCCTTAAAAATAATGCAATCATTGGTGACGCTGACGCGGGCGAGGACGATTCACCTATCGGGGTAGCTGCTTGCGAGAAAGTCGGACTTGTAAAGGCAGCAAAAAATTGTGATTACCGTAAATAAGCCTTGCGCATGGCATATTTGTTTCTACAAACGCCATGCTTGTTAAGCGTTTTGCATTGACAGAAAAGCACATTCCAAAGAATGATGAAAAAATTTCACGGATTTTTGAAAAAATATCAAACCAAATTGAGAAAATCGACACTATATATACGAAAGCAGCTTGCAAGCGCGTGTTCAATTATAAGTTGAAGAAATTAAAACCGGCAGTTGATTGACTTTATCTGCCGTCCGGTGTATAATAAAACCGTAAAAAGAATTTGGAGGAACAAATGAATTACAAAACGACCAATAAATATTTCACTCAGAAAAACACCGTAATGTATGTCGGAATAGGCATAGCGGTCTTAGGCGTTATTTTCGCATGGCTGTGGTGGTGGATGTTCGGTGCGGCAATAATAGCAGTGGGAATTGCGTGCATAATCATAAACCGCGAAGGTCTTGTAAAAGGCGAGGAGGTAGACGCCGAGCTGGCTAAGAAAACAGCCGAATTTGAAGAAGAAACAATAAAATCCTACAATATAGTACGATCGAGCGCAAGCATAATTTCCTTTTCGGATTACGTGTTTGAAGGAGAAAACGCCGCGTCGATGTGCAAGGGAACAGACGGAAAATTCCGTCCCAAGAGAGCGATTTCAACATGCCTGTTCACGACCGATGGGAAGCTTGTTATTGAGAAAAAAGCTTTTTCAATAGTCGAAGACAGTGAAACGGAAAGTTCCTCCGCATTTGCTTTTTCGGATATAGCGCCTCTTGCAATAACCGAAAAAGTGCTTGAAGACGAGGGCGGGGTACTTGTAAAATATCGTGTGCTTGAGATAAAGGACAGAGAGGGTAATCTTCTGGCGCAGAGTCCTGTTCCTCAGAATTCAATGATATATGACAGTATCTCGACTGTCAATCGCGAAATAAAAGCAGCGCATAAATCCGCAAAATAAATTTGCTGTATGAGCGTAAATATAAGAACGGCGTCTATCGGTACGGACGCCGTTTTTATTTGTTGCATTTTCTTTTAATATGTAGTATAATGCGATAGTAGTTTGCATCTGCAAGGAGGAGCCGTATGAAATAAAAACTGAAAAAAGTATTTCAGCTTTTTATCACATTCATAAAAATAGGCGCGTTTACTTTTGGCGGCGGATACGCAATGGTGCCGCTTATCCAGCGCGAGACCGTTGAAAAGAAAAAATGGATAAACGATGACGATATACTTGAAATAGTGGCGATAGCGGAATCGACGCCGGGCCCGATAGCCGTCAATTCCGCAACGTTTGTAGGGTACAAAACAGCGGGCGTGCTCGGAGCTGCCGCGGCAACAATAGGAGTAGTGTTGCCGTCATTTACAATAATCTATTTTATTTCGTTTGTAATAGATAAATTTGAAAACAATACCGCAGTAAAATATGCGTTTTCAGGCATTCGCGCAGGAGTGCTTGCGCTTATAATCAAAGCTCTTTGGACAATGAGCAAAAAGAGCGCCAAAAATATAATCTCATTTATTATAACTGCATTTGCTTTTATCTTTGCGGCTTTAAATATAAACATGATTTATATAATATTTGCCTGCGCCGTGACAGGCATAGTAAGCTCGCTTATAATGTCCGGAAGGGAGAAAAAGAAAAATGACGATATATCTTAAGCTTTTTCTCACTTTTATGAAAATAGGCGCGCTTACTTTCGGCGGCGGATATGCGATGCTTCCGCTTATTCAACAGGAAGTTCTTGAAAACGGATGGCTTACCGAAGAACAAATTCTGAATTTTATTGCCGTAAGTGAAAGCACGCCCGGACCGTTTGCAATAAATATAGCAACATATATCGGAACGGAAACGGGCGGATTTTTGGGCGCTGTCTCAGCTACGGCGGGAGTGGTTCTTCCGTCATTTATAATAATTCTTATAGTCGCCGGATTTTTCTCGGCTTTCAGAAAAAACAAAATAGTATCCGGAGCAATGACGGGACTTAAGCCTGCCGTTATAGGTCTTATCGCGGCGGCAGTTCTGACTATAGGAAAATCGGTGTTCTTTCCGTCTGTTTCGGACTTTGACCTTTCTCAGATAAAAGACGCGGTATTGAGCTATCATTTTATTATTTCGCTTTTGATATTTGCATCGGCGCTTGTACTCACATTCAGCAGAAAGAAGATAAACCCGATAGCGGTTATAATAATATCGGCTGCTCTCGGAATATCGGCAGGATATATAGGAGAACTTATATGATACTTGATGAAAAATATTTTTCCTCTCCGGCGACGCTTCTTGCTCACGATCTTATCGGAAAGCTGCTGTGCGTAAAAACCGACGACGGGATAATCAAAAAAAGAATAACGGAAACCGAATGTTATTTCGGCGAAGAGGATTCGGCTTGTCACGCTCACAAAGGCAGAACCAAAAGAACGGAAACACTGTATCACAAGGGCGGCATAGCTTATGTTTATCTTTGCTACGGAATGTACGAACTGCTCAATTTTGTAACGGGAGATGAAGATCATCCGGAAGCCGTGCTTATACGCGGAGTGGAAGGCATAAGCGGTCCGGGCAGACTTACAAGACAGTTGAAAATAACAAGAGAATCAAACGGCAAACCGCTTGACGAGGCTCACGGGATCTGGGTAGAGGATGACGGCAAAAAGTGCGAATATACAGCTTCTCAGCGCATAGGAATAGCTTATGCCGATGAAAAGGACAGGCTTGTCGAATGGCGCTATGTCATGAAAAACAGTTGACAATGGGACGGCTTTCTGTTATAATACAAAAGTCAAGGGGCATTAGCGCAGTTGGGAGCGCACAACACTGGCAGTGTTGGGGTCAGGGGTTCAAGTCCCCTATGCTCCACCAGCGGGCAGTGTCCGCATCCGATTTCGGACGGCGAACGGTGCAAAGCCGATCTTTGCCGCACGATGGAAATTTCAATCAGGAACACACTGCATAAAAGCTAAGTCGCTTGACTTGGCTTTTTTGATATAACCTGCTTTCAGAGGTAATACAAAAATGATGAAAAACAATCTTAAAGAAATAAGCGGAGAGAAAATACGTCAGCAGTACTTTAACTTACCGAAATAGAGGATATTTGAATCTTTTTTCAGATGCGCGTGGATTTGCAGAAATATTATCCTTAAAAGTATATAATGTTGGCGTGTATATTTAAGCAAAATTTTGTTAAAATAAATCTCAAAAAGTTTTCAAATCCTCTTGACAAGAGAGGGAGGTTGTGATAGAATAACAAAGCTGTCCGTGAGAGCGGGTAGCGAACGGTCCTTGAAAATTGAACAACAGAAGCAAAGAGAAGAAAACAAAGAATCTCGTTAAAAAACTTTGAAAACTCAAAAAGTAAGAAGAAGCTAAGAAATAGCGCTCTGATTAAGATTTAGTATAAGTTGTCGAGAGGCAACGTATTAAATACAAAAATTAGAGAGTTTGATCCTGGCTCAGGATGAACGCTGGCGGCGTGCTTAACACATTCAAGTCGTACGGGACTCATTTAATTAATCTTTCGGGAAGCGTTGAATGAGTTTAGTGGCGGACGGGTGAGTAACGCGTGAGCAATTTGCCTTTGTGAGTGGAATAACACCCGGAAACAGGTGCTAATACCGCATAACGTATCGATGTCGCATGGCAATGATACCAAAGAGAGATCGCACAAAGATGAGCTCGCGTCCGATTAGATAGTTGGTGAGGTAACGGCCCACCAAGTCGACGATCGGTAGCCGGACTGAGAGGTTGAACGGCCACATTGGAACTGAGAGACGGTCCAGACTCCTACGGGAGGCAGCAGTGGGGAATATTGGGCAATGGGCGAAAGCCTG
>ENA-OOXJ01000246-OOXJ01000246.1-human-gut-metagenome-genome-assembly--contig:-NODE-246-length-49701-cov-7.632397_pt1 | contig 49701 bp, 41 predicted proteins | sample MGYA00241587_ERZ501343 | MGnify/ENA primary metagenome ERZ501343 (study PRJEB25962, sample SAMEA2042918) | human gut metagenome | biome: human gut; feature: human-associated habitat; material: faeces... | reverse complement strand
GTGTCGCCATGCCAATGGCGATATAGGGGAAGTGGCGAGCCTGCGAGCCGAAGGGGTTGACCCACAGCCGCATAGCGGCTTTTATGCAAGGTTAAAAGCAAAAAAGTTTGTGAAGCTGCAACGTTAATCCTATCCAAACCCCTCCGCCTGCGGCACCTCCCCTATCCGCGCTATCGCGCGGCAGAGGAGGACATTGCGCGTTTGCCCAACTTCACCGTTCTCTGCCACCCGAAGCCGCAAAACAACTGCGTTCATAAGACAAGATGCATTTCGGCATGAAAAAATAAACAAGTTTATTTTGTCCTGCACACAATTTGCACTATCTTTGTCCGATGAAGCAAAGCCATGAGCTTATGGATAAGAAGGATGTGATAAAAGAAAAGGCAAACATCTTCCAACGTATGTTGGAGGACAAACGTGCCATTCGTCATTGCATTCAGAAAGGCGAAGACTTGAAAAAACTGGCTGAACAACGTGGGATCAAATTCGCAACACCCTTATGAGATTGCGGAAGATGCGGATTTGACCTACTCTTTCACTACAAGGCATGGAATCACTTACCATGCCTATTTCCTTGATTATTCTTGTTATCATCCTTTGTTTGCCAACGTTTATACGTTCAACATTGAGCCGGAACAAGACACCCCCCATCCCATAGACAAACGCATCGCATTGACAGTCATCCATATCTTGCGGCAGTTTTTCAGCCGAAACGAGAATGCCATGATTATGGTATGCGACAATTTGGACGGGAAGGAGCAAAAACGCGAAATGCTGTTCGCCCGTTGGTTCATGCAATACAACGATGGGAGTATACGGAAATACGATGCTTCGTCGGCCACGGATGATTACGTGCTGTATGTATCCTTATTTATGCATCGGGACAACCCCAATGCACGGCAGCTTGTCAATGCTTTCTATGATTTAGTGAAGAACAATCTTTATCCATTGGAATAACCTTTCTCCCCTCGCGCCGATCTTTCCGACAGAACGCTCATAGAAAATGCAAATAACTTATGAGCGACATGAGACATAACCTATTATTACTCTGTGCAGCAGCCCTCATCTCCGCAGGACGATGCGGAAACGCTGCCATAGAGGACTGTGGCGGAACAACAGCTTGATGTGGAACGCCACCCGCAACCGCAAAACAACTATGTTCTTTAAATAAGATCGGGAAACGGGAAACTTAGGAAAGGAAATTTCCACTTTTAAGGTGGAATATCAAAAATAAACATTACCTTTGCAAAGTGTATTCAGCCGACGGACAATGGAAATAAACTTTGATAAGGAATACCTGCGCCAATTGTATGAGGAAGGAAAGACGACAGACAAGAAACATCGCTTCCAACCCTCTATCATAGCACGATACCAAATGCGCATCAAAGCATTGGAGCAGGCAGGGAGCATAGAAGAACTCTATCCCATCCGCTCGCTGCATTACGAAGTGCTGAAAGGAGACAAGGCCGGCATTTCCTCTATCCGGGTAAATGACCGGTACCGCATCGAGTTCACGGTAAAACAAGTCTCGGCAGAAACAGTCGTGACGATATGCAACATATTGGAATTGTCGAACCACTATAAATAACAAGAAGAATATGGGAAAATATACCTGCCAACGCCCTATCCATCCGGGCGAACTGCTTAAGGAGGAAATCGAATACCGCCACTTGCCGCAGACACAGCTTGCCGCACAGACGGGTATATCCTACAAAATGCTGAACGACATCCTGAACTGCCGCCGTCCGCTCACAACAAACACGGCCATGCTGTTTGAAGCGGCGCTGGGCATTAGTGCAGGCTTGTTGATGCGAATGCAGCTTGACTACAACATGCAACAAGCCACCCGCGACAAGTCCTTTATGGAACGCCTTGCCCAAGTACGGAATTACGCAGCATTGCTATAAGGTATTAACGTGCTTCGCACGTGAACAGAGGAGAACATTGCCATGTTCCAACCGCACACACAAGCTTCACAGCGTATTTGCCAATTTCACCGGCTGAGCCTAAATTACCATTTTGATACTGTCCCATTGGCATATTTTTTGGCAATGCGGTAATAATTTGCGATATTTGCCGCAAATATTGCGTCGTTTTCCGCATTGAAATACCGCATCACACGAAATTCAAAAGATTATGTACATACACGAAAAGGATAATTGGACTTCTTTCAGGTGGGATGCTTCCGTGCTTACCGCTATTCTTGAAGAGGTGAGCCGTAAACAAGGTTTGCTGTATGGCAGACTTGCCTCGCTGGGTTTCGACAGCAAACTGAAGGCTATGGCAGAAAATCTGACGCATGATGTGGTCTGTTCATCGGAAATCGAGGGCGTACGCCTGAATGTGGATGAAGTACGGTCGTCCATAGCCCAAAAACTGGGCATAGAAAACGTTAGACAGACAGCGCCTTCCCATTACGTGGATTCTGTCGTGGCAGTCATGCTCGATGCAGTAAGCCACTATGACCAAACGTTGACCAAAGAGAAAATCTGTGCATGGCAGGCCGCGTTCTTTCCGTCCGGCTACAGCGAGGGTTCCCGGATTGAGGTCGGCCGGTATCGCACCCATGAGGAATGCATTGTTTCCGGCATGTTTGGAAGGGAAAAAATTCACTATGTGGCCCCACCACCGGAACGGTTGGACGAGGAAATGGCCAAGTTCCTTGACTGGTTCAACAGCAGGGAGGAAGCAAGTTCTGTACTCCGTTCGGCCATAGCACATTTTTGGTTCGTCAGCATCCACCCTTTTGAGGATGGCAACGGACGGCTTGCACGAATACTCTCGGATATGCTGTTAGCCCGTGCGGACAAGAGCGAGTTTCGGTTTTATAATATCTCCTCGCAGATAAACAAGAACAAAAATCATTATTACGACATTCTTGAAAAGACCCAACACAGCGACGGAGACATTACCGAATGGATATCATGGTATGCCCACACCCTGTCCGTGGCACTTGACGAGGCCGGAGACATTGTAAGCACCATCCTAAACAAGAGTTTCTTTTGGCAGAGGATTTCTTCCGTGCCGTTAAGCCAAAGGCAAACAGACATGCTGAACCTTTTTCTTGACGGATATGAAGCAAAGATAACCACCAAGACATGGGCGGCATTGGCGAAATGTTCAAAAGACACCGCCCAGCGTGATATTCACGACCTTGTGGAAAAAGACATCCTTCGAGAGGATATTCCCGGAGCCAAGCGGCCCAGCTATTCCATCATCTACGACCCCGAAGACATCACAGCATTCTTTTCAGAAGCGCACATTGAAGAGGAAAATGGTTGCTTTTATCTGAAAGCCTTATACAAAGGCAGGACAGATGTGTGCGAACGAGTGTTGACATTGGACGCAGAGCGGTTTAACAAAGGCGACTTGCCATTAGGAAATCTGCTTGCCAAATACTGTTCTTATCTTAGAATAAAATAAAGTCATCCGGCAAATGCGTAGATGGCAAATGGGAATTTAAACAAAAACCGGACGGCACATTCGTTTCCACCGGTGGTGCGTCATAATTGCAAACTGCCGCGCCATATAGCCGAAAGTCGGAAACGCTACAACGTCAACCCTCAACCACAGACCGCTACGCTGCAATGTCTCCCCCTGTGTCGCCGCGTCAGCGCGATATAGGCTATTGCTCTATGCAATGAACTGTGCATCATAATTAAAAGCCGGAAACGTAGCAATGTCTCCCCCTGTGTCGCCATGCCAATGGCGAGATAGGGGAAGTGGCTCGTCAGAGCCGAAGGGGTTGACCGTCAGCCGCATAGCGGCTTTCCTGCAAGTTGGGAGACAGAAAAGTTTGTGAAGTTGCAACGTTGATTCTTTCCGAACCCCTCCGCCTGCGGCACCTCCCCTATCCGCGCTCCGCGCGGCAGAGGAGAACATTGCCACGCCGCTCAACCGCACACACAAGCTTCACAGCGTATTTGCCAATTTCACAGCCAACGGTATCTTGCCTACTTCCGCAAGTTCTACCTCACGATGCCTGACTTGGCAATTTTGCAAACACGTTTGCAAAATCTGAAATGGTCGCATATACTCGCCACGTTACGTGTGGAGGATGAGACCGCCCGAAGATGGTATTTGGAGGCTGCTTCTGCGCAAACGTGGAATGTGAGGACATTGAACCGCAACATATCCACGCAATATTACGAGCGTCACTATGTGCAGCCTTCGCTGCCGTCGGAATGCACACCTGTCCCGCAGAAAGAAGAGATACTGAAAACGCCAATGATGGCGGAGTTTCTCGGTTTCAAGCCGGACGACAGTTTCTCGGAGCGCGACTTGGAGTCGAGCATCATCACCCACCTGCGTGATTTCATGATGGAATTGGGGCGCGGCTTCGCTTTCGTCGCCCGACAGCAGCACATCCGCACGGATGCTGAGGACTATTTCATCGACCTTGTATTCTATAATGTGGTACTGAAATGCTATGTCCTCGTTGACTTGAAGGTGGGCAAGATAACACATCAGGATGTCGGACAGATGGATATGTACGTCAGGATGTACGATGAGCTGAAACGGACGGAAGGCGACAACCCGACCATCGGCATCGTGCTCTGTTCGGAAACGGACAAGGACATCGCCCGATACTCCATTCTGAAAGGCAACGAGCAGTTGTTCGCCACTAAGTACAAGCTCTATCTGCCGACTGAAGAACAATTGCGAAAGGAGATCGAAAGGCAAAAAGAATTGTATCAAATTCAGCATGAAGAGAAAAACTGACAACAAGCAATCCTGAATCCCATTATCCGCTTACCTTGGCTATGCTTCGGGGAGCGTTTTCTTTTCCGGTATGTGAACGGACTAAAAGAAGAAAGATGTAGAACCATATATAATGATACTATGAACGAAAAGTCGACATACGAATTGAAAGGCACGCTACGGGAGGACTGCATGAAGGACATTGCCACGCCGCTCAACCGCAAAACAACTGCGTTCATAAGACAGGATGCGCCTCGGAAGAACAATTTCAAACAAGTTTGATTGTTCTTCGCTCGGCTTGCACTATCTTTGCATCGGGAATATCTCTAATGGAATTTTTTAACAAACCTATGAAATGAAAGAACGCATTTTAGTAACCGGAGGAACAGGATATATCGGCTCTCACACCGTAGTAGAATTGCAAAATGCAGGATACGAAGTTGTCATCATCGACAACCTTTCGAATAGCAATATCGAAGTGCTCGAAGGCATTGAACGCATCACCCATATTCGTCCGGCATTTGTTGAAGCCGACTGCACCGACATCGACGCTTTGCGGTCGCTTTTTGAACAATACCCGGGCATAAAAGGCATCATCAATTTTGCGGCAAGCAAAGCCGTAAATGAATCTGTCAGGAAACCGTTGCTTTACTATCGGAACAACTTGACGACGCTCATCAACCTCTTGGAGCTTATGCCTGAATATGGCGTCAAAGGCATCGTTTTTTCTTCTTCATGCACAGTTTATGGAGAACCCGACACAAATCCGGTCGACGAATCGGCACCGATCAAAAAAGCGACATCGCCATACGGCAACACCAAGCAAATCAGCGAAGAAATAATCACCGATGCCATCAAGGCCGAAGCGCCATATAGCAGCGTCATCTTGCGATATTTCAATCCGGTGGGCGCTCATCCAAGCGCTGAAATCGGGGAATTGCCCAATGGCGTCCCGCAAAACTTAATCCCCTACCTCACGCAAACAGCCATTGGCATCCGCAAAGAATTGAGCGTTTTCGGCGACGACTACAATACGCCCGACGGCTCTTGCATCCGCGACTTCATTAATGTCGTTGATTTGGCAAAAGCCCATGTCATCGCAGTGGAGAGACTTCTAAACAAACCGGCAGGACTCGTCGAAATTTACAATCTCGGCACCGGAAGCGGAGTCTCTGTGCTCGAACTCATCAATACGTTTGAAAAAGCCACCGGCGTAAAAGTGCCCCACAAAATCGTCGGACGCCGCGCCGGCGACATCGAAAAAGTTTGGGCCAATCCGCAAAAAGCAAACGCAGAACTCGGTTGGAAAGCAGAAACGCCATTGGAGGACACGATGCGTTCCGCATGGAAATGGCAATTGCATTTGAGAGAAAAAGGAATTATGTAAACGTTTAGAATCCGATTCCAAAGGAAAATGATCAACTTCAATTTTCAAAATCCGGCAAAAATCATATTCGGAAAAGGGCAAATAGCCAAAGTGGGCCAAGAAATCAAAGCATTCAAGGCTCGCAATGTCTTAATTGTGGCCGGAGGAGGTTCTATCAAAAAAAATGGAATCTATGAAGCTGTCGTGTCGTCGCTCAAAGACTCCGGCATATCTTGGAAAGAAATATGGGGCATCAAGCCCAATCCGCGGCTGGACAAAGTGAGAAAAGGCGCTGAAATATGCAAACAAGAAAACATCGACTTTATCCTCGCCATAGGTGGCGGCAGCGTCATTGACACGGCAAAAGGAATCGGCGTGGCAGCCGTCAACGACCGCGACGTGTGGGATTTCTACATGGGACTGTCGAACGACATCCCGCATTGCCTGCCAATTGGAGTCGTGCTGACAATTCCCGCGGCAGGAAGCGAAACAAGCTATGCATCTGTCATTACCAACACCGACGGCGACTTCAAACGCGGCATTCACAACAATATCATTATCCCGAAATTTGCGATTCTCGACCCTGAAACGACCTATTCGCTCCCGCCATATCAGACTGCATGCGGAGCATCCGACATCCTCGCCCACTTGATGGAACGCTATTTCACGAATGTCGACCATGTCGATTTGACCGACCGCCTAATCGAAGGAGCATGCATGTCGATCATTCGAAATTCACTAATCGCCTTAGAAAATCCCCGCGACTACAACGCCCGCGCGGAAATCATGTTCACAGGCACGATAGCCCACAACAATCTTCTGGATTCAGGGCGCATTGGCGACTGGGGAAGCCACAACATCGAGCATGAACTAAGCGGCACCTACGACATCGCACATGGAGCAGGACTGTCGATTATTTTCCCCGCATGGATGAAATACGTATGGCACGTCAATCCCCAAAAGTTTATGCAATTCGGCGAACGCGTATGGGGAGTGGCACCGGATCCGGAACATCCGGAAATTGCCATTGCGTCGATGATTGCGCGGTTGGAAAGCTGGTACAAGCAACTGAATCTTCCCACCCGCCTTTCCGAAATCGGCATCGACGACTCCAATTTCGAAAGCATGGCCGAACGCGCTTTGGTCAACCGAGAAAACGGACTTGGCAACCTGATGAAATTAAACAAGCAAGACATCATCAATATCTACAACCTTGCCTTGAAATAGCCGAATGATTGACAAAGAAACTGTTGAACGAATTTTAAACGCCGCAGACATTGTCGACGTCGTATCCGACTTCGTGCATTTGCGGCGTCGAGGCTCCAACTATGTGGGGCTCTGCCCGTTTCACAACGAAAAAACGCCCTCGTTCAGCGTTTCCAGATCGAAAGGCATCTGCAAGTGTTTCAGCTGCGGAAAAGGCGGCAGCCCCGTCAACTTCATTATGGAACATGAACAAATGTCCTATTATGAAGCGCTGAAATACCTCGCCCGAAAATACAACATCGAAGTTAAAGAGCGCGAGCTTACCGACGAAGAGCGACAAGCACAATCCGAACGGGAAAGCATGTTGATTGTCAACGACTTCGCACTAAAACATTTCGAAACAAACCTATTCGAAACAGACGAAGGCCGCGACATCGGACTCAGCTATTTCTACGAACGGGGGTTCACCGATGCCATTATTCGAAAATTCCACCTCGGCTATTCGCTCGAACGCAGCACCGACCTCTACGATGCGATCCTTCGCGAAGGCTTGAACCCCAAATTCGCCATCGAGACAGGCCTCTGCATCAATACCGAACGCGGCGCATACGACCGCTTCAAAGGACGCGTCATGTTTCCTGTGATGAACATTGCCGGAAAAGTGATTGCTTTCGGCGGACGCACGTTGAAAAAAGATCTTGCCAAATACGTCAACTCTCCCGAATCTGCCATTTACAAAAAGAAAAACGAGTTGTACGGTTTGTACCAAGCCAAACAAGCCATCGTAAAAAAAGAAAAATGTTTCCTTGTCGAAGGCTATACCGATGTCCTTTCCATGCACCAAGCCGGCATCGAAAACGTCGTGGCATCGTCGGGCACTTCTCTGACAGAAGGGCAAATCCGTCTCATCCACCGTTTTTCGGACAATATCACCGTGCTCTACGACGGCGATGCCGCCGGAATCAAAGCGTCGCTAAGGGGCATCGATCTGCTATTGGCAGAAGGATTGAATGTGAAAGTGCTGCTGTTGCCCGACGGCGACGATCCCGACAGCTTTGCCAAAAAGCATTCGGCAGCCGAATTTCAAGGCTACATCGAAAGCCACGAAACCGATTTCATCAAATTCAAAATATCCATACTCCTGAACGGCATTGAAGACGACCCCATCCGAAAAGCCGAAGCCATTAGCGACATCGTGAAGTCGATTGCCGTCATTCCGTCGGAAATCACCCGTGCCGTCTATATCAAGGAATGCAGCGCAAGTTTCGACATCGACGAAAAAATCCTTGCCGTAGAAGTAAGAAAGGCCATCAGCGGAAAAATCGAAAAGGAGCGCGCAAATGCCTTGCGTAAAAAATACGAAGACGACGCTGCCCCGACAGAAACGGGAACAGAAAAAAACGAAGAACAAAAATCTGCCCCCGAACCCGCACAACCGGCCAAAAATCCGCTGAAACTAAGCGAAACGGAAGTGATTCGCTACATCGCAAAATACGGCATGTGCGACTTTTGCGACGCCATCGATGCCAATGGGTTGAAATACAAAGCCGTCGTTCTCGAATACATCTACATGGATTTAAACAAAGACGAAATGTCGTTCAGCGTTCCGGCATACCAGAAAATCTACCAAAAAGCACTATCGCTGCTCCCCGAATTCAAAACAGAATCGGAGAAAAAGGCTGTTGAATTGGAGCAAACAAAAAAAGAATTGGAACGCGAAGAGATCGAACGGATCAGAACCCAATTCGACAATATCGACGACATACGCCAAGCCGAAGATTCCATGAAAGAACGCATCGGCCAGCGTATCGAAACCGAACTTGCCGAATTCAAAACCGATTTTCTCGAAAGGCATCTCTGCTCCGATCCCGACGACGACATTCGGAAAACAACGCTGGAACTCATCACCGAAAAAGCGCAATTGAGCAAACTGCATACGAAATATGCAAAAATCGAAAGCGACTACGACCGCCTCAGCGAGTTGGTGCCCCAATCGCTGCTGGTGTGGAAAGATGCCATACTCGACCTGCAAATCAAACATATCCGTGCGAAAATCAACGATTCCGCCAATTCGCCGGAAGACACGGAAAATTTAATGAAGCAAATTTCCGAATTGCAACAACTTCGCAGCCGCTTGGCAAAACACATGGGCGAGCGCGTCATCATCCCGTAGCCCCCGCCATTTAAACACTTCGCATATCAACGCGCCACAATCCCCCTTGATTCAAACCGGCGCAACCGCCTACATTTATAGTCGAATCCACAAATTTATTTGCCAAACTGCAAAACTGCACCCCATATCTGCCGAGCGTGCGAAAGTCGGAGGCGATACGACACACATTCTCCAACATATTCGTTTTTTCTCAAATATTTTGCGTATGTTTGCATTTTAAAGGCTTAAAACAATGGGAAAATATCGGATTGCAGCGTTTTCGATTTTGTCTGCTTCTTGCATCGCGCTTGCAGCACAATTGAACCTGCCGGTCAGGACGATTGGCGGCGAAGAATACTATTATCGCCAAGTCAAGAAAAAAGAAACAATCTATGGAATATCCAAGGAATTAGGCATCAAAAAGGACGACATTGTCAAATACAATCCCTCCGTGGCCGCAGGATTGCAAAAAGACCAAATCTTGTATTTTCCCGTCAGCGTGTTTGGCAATGCGGAGGACAATCCGCGTCCGGAAAGCCACAACCACTATGTAAAAAAAGGAGAAACGCTCTACGGCATTGCAAAAATGTATGGCATCTCCGTAGCCGACCTGACAGCGGCAAACCCCGAAGTGAGATACGGGCTGAAAGCCGGAACGACACTTGCCATCCCGTCTGCCAAAGTGGAAATCGACGGCAAGCAAGGAACGCCCTACGTGGTCAAGCCCGGCGACACGCTCTATCGGCTGTCGGTCAATTTCGAAGTCGATTTGAAAGATTTGCTTGCCATGAATCCCGGCGTATCGCCCGAAAACTTCAAAGCCGGCATGACAATCATGATTCCTCCTGCCGACAAAAACTTTCAAACCGAACCGGACACCGTATTCCTATTGGACAAAGCTGAACGGGGCGACTCTTTCGAGTCGATCGCCGATGAGTACAACGTGGAAGAATCCGACTTGCGCGAAGCCAATCCGGAAATGAACAAGCCTAAAAGAGGCAACTATGTTGCAGTTCCCATCACAAACGAAATAAACGAAGATTCACTGAAAGAAAAAGAAAAAATCGCATACACGGAACTTACCGAAACACCCAATTCCGACGAAATCCGGATTGCAATGCTCCTGCCCATGGAGGCCTCCTCTGCCTCTCCTGCCAAACAAGCCCTTCTTTATCGCGACTTTTATCGCGGATTCCTGCTTGCAATCAACGATTTGGCCGACAAAGGCGCTCGAATCCGGCTTACCGTCCGCGACATAAACGAATACAACATCCATGCTACGCTCGACAGATATGACATCCGTGATGCCAACATCATCTTTGCGCCGGGCGAAGACAACTTGCTCCAAGAAATAGCGCAATTCGGGCAAGAGAACGACATCAACATCATAAACGCATTCGCCATCAACAACGAGCTGTTTTTCGAAAACGACCGTTTGTTCCAGCTCAACACTCCGTCGTCCTACATGTATTCGGCCGTGCAAGAATACATCGAAAAGACATTCGACGGATATCAAATCATATTCTTGAAAAAGCCCAATTCCGAAGACAAGCCGCTCATTGCCCACTTGAAACTTGCAGAACTGCCCAAACACGTCGTCAACATCGAAGAAACCGACAGTTTCGTCTGCACGCGGAAAACATTGTTCATCCCCACATCCAGCGACAAAGACATGTTGGCGCAAACAAAAGCATTCATCGAAAAAGTGGAAAGCAATCCTGAAAACTCCGGAAAATACGCGCTTTTCGGCTATCCCGAATGGACAATCTATTATGAATATGACGACTTTTTGAAACACACGGGCGCCTATCTGTTTTCACGCTTCGTCATGGATTCCACCGACGAATTGGACAAAGAATATCATTATTGGTTTGGCGACAAGCCCATCAACTCGCTTCCGCAAATGAACGCATTGGGCTACGAACTTGCCAAATATTTCATTGAAACGCTCGAAAAAAATCATAATGATTTCAATGCCGAGCTTCCGTCAGAAAGCGGCTCCCAGATCGGCATCCACTTGACAAGAAGCAGCAATTGGGGAGGATTTGTCAACACGGCATCTTTCATTTTCCATTACCGCCGAAACGGCATCGACAAAATCATGATCAAATGAAAAAGGCTATCTGGATTTTTATCATTCTATTCGCTTGCAGTTTCCCAAAAATTGAAGCGCAAGAACATTATGCCGCCAACATCAGTGTCGGCGTCAAAGCCGGAGCATCCTTGTCGCGAGCCATGTTTTCCCCCGGCGTCAAGCAAGGCTTCCTGCCCGGAACGACAGGCGGCCTCATGTTCCGCTACATCGAAGAAAACCATTTCGGGCTAATTGCTGAAATAAACTATATCGACAGAGGCTGGAAAGAATCGTTCGACGAACTGCCATTCGCATTCAGCCGCCGATTGTCGTATCTGCAAATTCCGCTCCTTGCCCATATCTATTTCGGAAGCGACCGCGCCAAATTCTTTTTCAATGCCGGTCCGGAAATCGGCTTCCTGCTCAAAGAAAAAACCGATGCAAACTTCGACATCGCCAATCCGGGAGCCGTAGAAAACTTCCCCACTGCAAACCGCAACACCGAACAATACGCCATGCCCATCAAAAATAAAATCGACTACGGAATCTCCGCAGGCATTGGCGCTGAGGTCAATTTAAATCCCAAAAACTCCCTTCTTTTGGAAGGACGCTTCTATTATGGATTAAACAATATTTTCGGTGCCAACAAAAAAGACGTATTTGCCGCTTCCAACGGCATTTCGATTCTTGTCACCTTAGGCTACATGTTTCGAATCAAGTAGCTACAAATGCTTACACTTGCATCCGTTTTTTCATCAAAATACCTATTTATGACGATTGCCCAAATTTAATTTAATGGTGAACTTTGCAGAAAACAAAAAACGAATGAGCAACTTCCACAAATTCAAGCCCACAGACAAAATGAGCAACGTCATCAGCCGGAACTACTCATTAATATCCGTCATGAGCCGTTTCGGCATGTCGCTCGGATTTGGGGAAAAAACAGTAAAAGAAGTGTGCGACAATCAAAATGTGGATTGCGGCACATTCCTTGCTGTCGTGAATTTTGTCGACGAAGACGCTTATGGCGGCGAATACATCTTCGATGAAGACTCCGTATCCCTGCCGGCTTTAATGGAATATTTAAAGCAAGCCCACAGCTATTTCCTCGATTTTTCGTTGCCGACAATTCGCATGAAACTTTGCGAAGCGCTCGATCAAGAGCCGGAGAAAAACGACATCACCCAGTCGATTCTTATGTTTTACGATAAATACGTGGAAGAAGTGCGCCGGCACATGGAATACGAGAATAAACACATTTTCCAATATGTCGACAATTTGCTCGAAGGGAAACGCGATAATAATTTTTCCATCCAAAACTTTGCCGAGCGACACAGCCATATCGATCAAAAACTGGCAGAGCTGAAAAATATCATTATCAAATACTACCCTCAAAGCAAATGCAACAACCTGCTGAATGCTTCGCTTTTCGACATCTTCAATTGCGAATCCGACTTGCGCACGCATTGCCGTCTTGAAGATTTAGTGTTCACTCCGACTGTTGCCCGATTGGAGAGCAAATTAAGAAATGAAGAATAAAGACGACATAAAAGTTGTAATTGCAGAAAACTCTGTCATCCTTCGAAGCGGATTAACTTCCGTTTTGAAACGATTCTCCGAATACAATTTCCAGATCAACGAAATTTCCGGATACGACGCCTTATTGCTTTTCATGAGATTGCACACGCCTGAAATCCTCATCGTCAACCCTTTCTTTATCGCTGGCTTCAACGTGGCCGCAATCAAAAAAGAATTTCCGGCATTAAAAACAATCGCGTTTCTTCCATCGTTCATAGATTCAAAAATAGCATCCGACTATGATGCTTCCATTTCTATCTACGACTCCGCCGATGTCGTATGCGAGAAAATCGCTGATTTATTCAACGAACCGGACGAATCGGAAACACAAGAAACAGACCAATTAAGCGCAAGAGAAAAGGAAATCGTGGGATATGTAGTCAAAGGATGGCCCAACAAAACCATTGCCGACCACCTTTCCATTTCCATCCACACAGTGATCACGCATCGGCGCAATATCGCAAAAAAACTGCAAATACATTCGTCGGCAGGGTTGGCAATCTACGCTATTGCCAACAAGATCGTAGAACTTCAAGACATTAAAGACGAAATCAATTGATGCGCAAGATTTTTAGTCTTTGCTAATCCACACGTCGGGATATTTATCCCTAACATTTTGGCTCGCAATCACATCCGACAATTCTTCGACTGTCTCTCCGGATGCCATCGAAACCCTATGGATTGAAGACCCTTTTGCATTCAATATTTGCAAATCGGGCATATTTGCCTGTTCGATAAATGCTTCAGCCTGTCCTCTCGACTGGAACGAAGCTATTATGACATGATATTTCCCCTTTGCAAGCGGTTGCGCATCCATCGGCTTTTCTTCCTCCATGCTCGTGTTGCCATTCATCTCGACCTGCATCGGTTTCACATCTGCCGGTTTCGATTGCTTCGGTTTTTCCGACAACGTCATTACGCCCGCATAATCCGGCATTTGATCCATATAAATCGGAGTTGTCAACGTGAATGCAAATACCAGCAACACCGCAATTGACGCTGCAATCCTCATTGCATTTTTACCCCATGCCGAGAAACTGACATCCTTCCTGACAGCAACATCGCGGCGTTCCGCTGCCGGCAAAGAAACTGCCGGAAGCCCATAATATGGCAACCTGCATAAGTCGAATGTTGCCGACGGTTCAAAAACCATCTGCCCTTCTTCGGACAATCGGAACATGCCGAGTTTGCCAAACATCAATTCCTTATCGGCAACAAGCTGATTTTTCAACGATTTGACTTCCGAAGCCAATACATCGACCGCTTTATCATAAGATACCGATTCCTTGCGCATGATTGAACTGGCCAGCATGCCATCGTTATGGTCGATAGCCCCATTGAAACTCAACATTCGCGATGGAGGCAACAACATTTCGCCGGCTTCATCAATTCCGGCTGCACGAGTTTGGACGACAAACGCGCCAAATCCCGGCACTACCACGCAATCATTGCGTCGAAGCAAATATTCAATATGATGTATTATCGTTAACACAAAGCAAATTTAGCAACTATATCCCACTCCTGCAACTTTATTTCCTTTTTTTCAAAAATGGCTCTGCCAATTCCGGCTCGCAACCCAACGTCAGCGCCTGCCGTGCATAGCTCGCCGCATCGTCGTAGCGATAGCTTAATTCAGCCAACCGGGCTTTCAGCAAATACACGTCGGGATTGGAAGGCTCTAATTTTTGGGCTTCCGAAATGTCGGATTGCGCTTCTTGAAGTTGTCCCAACGCCAAATAGCATTCGGCGCGATTCATGTAGTTTGTCGCCCTGTTCTCCGACTTTATTATTTCGCCATACAATGCAATCGCTTCTTCCGAATATCCGTTCAACCTTTTCCACAACGCAAGGCCGCGTCGCGCATCCGCATTCTTCTCGTCCAACGCCAGCACATCCTCAAAACATTGCAAAGACAAGACCATGTCGCCGAATTCCAATGCAATGATTCCCATATAATAGCGCGAATCGACATCTTTCGGATTCAATGACGATATTTTTTTAAAGTCGTCGAACGCCGACTCGACACTGTCCATTTCCAAATACAAAGAAGCCCTGTTGCGCAAAATAGCCGTGGCGTTTGGCGCAATGGCAAGCGCCGTGTTATAATCGGTCAATGCCGCCTCCGGCTTTCCCATATTGCGATGCACAGTTCCTAAATTGGAAATCAGCAAACAATTGTTTGGATTTGCCGGCTCTCTTTTCAATGCCTCAATCAACAGTTCTTCCGCATTCCCCCACTCACGATCGTTCAAGCATCTATCGATGCGGGCTATCAAGGCATCGTACGTCTCCTCTGCTTGCACCGGCATCCAAGCCAATACAGCTGCAAACACGCACAAAGCAATTATAAGAATGCGTCTTTTCATATCCAAACATCAAAATATGGGTTGCAAAAGTATCAAAAGTATTTCGATTTTTATAGCGTTTTCGTTGCTTGAATTTACAGTTGAATGAAAAGAATCAAGAAGAAACAAGGCTCTTTCTCGCTTTTTTATTCATAAATTCCTTTTTCGTAATCCCTCATGTATCGCGTAAATGTCTTTCCCGTCTGCTGCTTGAAAAAACGCATCAGATGACTGGGATCTGAGAAATGGAATTCGTCTGCCAATTGGCTTACATTGAGATTAGAAAATAGCAATTCATTTTTTAATTCTTCCAATAAGCGCTGTTTCAGCAAATGAGTAGCAGATACCCCGAATTGCGCCATCACAGCATTATTTAACGTAATACGGCTCACATGGAGCATGTCGGCATATTCTTGAACACGTTGCACCGTGCGAATATGCTTTTCAAGCAAATCTTTGAATTGAAACGCATAATTGTTCTTCGGCACATCGACAGGCAAATCATAAATCTCGGCATACGCACGATTGATGATCACCAACAGATAGTAAAGTACGGATACAATGAGATTGTAAGAATCTGCCACAGGATGCAGCAATTCCTGTTTCACCTTCCCCAAAAGACGCATATATTCTGCCAGTTTTTCCGGCTCAGCAAAAATATAAGGAGGCGTGTCGGTCTGATAATAATATTGCAAGCGGTACACGAAAAATTTGTCGGCTATAAACGTGCGCATAAAATCTTCGCGGAAAATAAGAAACGTGTAGTCCAACTCCGCTTCGCGGACATGCCATTCCTGCTGTTGACGTGGAGAAAGAAGCAATACCATATTATCGCTCAATTTTACCTTGCGGAAATTGATCAGCACATATCCATTGGCACGACGAAAAAAATAAAAACTGAAAAAATTCGTCTTGAACGTCTTGTGTTCGGTCAAGACACCGCAGATGTCCTTGCTTTCACCTGTATTGATGTAGAAGTCTACGCCGCATTCCGTCTTGTTGAACGGGACGTAGACCAGTCTTTCGGGGTTGGTTATCGTTTTCATCGCGCTTGTTTCTTAGCTTTCTGCAAATATACGCCATTCTTTTATCAAAATGGCATATATTCCTCTTTTTAAGGCATAGAGGTGTCAAGGGATTCTGCCGAACTTTGCATCTGATATCGAAAGCATTGTATGTTCCACTTTTAAATGAATGATTTATGAGAAAAGTATTGTTTTGTTTCGTGTGTCTCTTTATGGGTATGGCTGTCTACGCGCAGAACAACGTGCGCCTTATCCGTAACGCCACGTTGAAAATCCAGTATGCCGGACAGACCCTCCTTGTCGACCCCATGCTGGGCAAAAAAGGCACGGAGATGTCTGCCTTGGGCGTAAACCTGAACCCGCGCGTCCATCTGACGATGCCTATAGGCGAAGTGCTGGACGACGTGGATTTCGTCTTGCTGACCCACACGCACATCGACCATTACGATCCTGCCGCCAAGCGGCTTATCTCCAAAGACACGCCTTGGTACGTGCAGCCCGCCGACTATGATTCGGTAGCGATGAAAGACCATTTCCGCAACACGACCGTCGTCAAGGAGAGCGTGCAAGTCGGCGGAATAACCATTGTCCGCATCGCCGGGAACCACGGGCGAGGCAAGCTGGGCAAAATGATGGGCGCGTCATCGGGCTATGTGCTCAAAGCAGAAGGACAGCCTACGCTCTACATCATGGGCGACTGCGTGTGGAACGAATCAACCCAAAAAGCGGTGGAGGAGCATCATCCTGCCTACATCGTGGTGAACAGCGGCGGTGCCATCCTGCCTCCCTTGTCGAAAACCGACGGCCCGATTATCCCCAACGAAACGGAGACCATGCGGATTATCGACGACTGCCCGGCGAACACCCGCTTCATAGCCGTACACATGGATGCCATCGACCATTGCCAGACCACACGCGAAATTTTGCGCAACGAAGCCCTGCATCACGGCATAGATATGCAGCGGCTGATCATACCGAATGACGGGGAAAGCATCGAGCTGTAAAAGATGGAAACAATCAAGGTAATAGACGTGCAGAGCGTCATGACCAAATCTGCGCTGCCTGTCGGCGGATATTCGGTCAATCCTTACGTGGGATGCCCTCACGCCTGCAAGTATTGCTACGCATCGTTTATGAAACGTTTTACAGGGCATACCGAGGCGTGGGGTGCATTTCTGGATGTGAAGAACTGGAAACCGATAACAAATCCGCACAAATATGACGGCGAGCGCATTGTGATAGGCTCAGTGACGGATGGTTACAATCCATACGAAGAACAATTCCGCCGTACCCGCAGGCTGCTCGAAGAACTGCGCGGTTGCAATGCCGAAATTATGATTTGTACGAAATCCGACCTTGTGTTGCACGACCTCGACCTGTTGAAGCGTTTCCCAAAAGTGACGATATCATGGTCTGTCAATACGCTCGATGAGCAGTTTCGTGCGGATATGGACAATGCCGTGAGTATAGAACATCGCCTGAAAGCGATGCGTCAGACCTATGAGGCAGGCATTCGTACCGTGTGTTTCATTTCGCCCATATTTCCCGAAATAACCAATGTGAAAGAAATTATCGAAGAAGTAAAAGGATATGCCGATTTGATCTGGCTCGAAAATCTAAATTTGCGAGGACAGTTCAAAGCTGGAATAATAAGGTACATCCGTGAGAAATATCCCGAGCTCTTTCCGTTATACGAGAAAATATACAACAAGAAAAAGCTTAATTATTGGCAGACATTGGAATGTGACATTTCCCAATATGCAAAAAAGCATGGATTTCCCTATAGAATAAACGACTTGCCCTACGGTCGTTCAGAAAAAGGCAAGCCCGTCATAGTCAATTATTTCTATCACGAAAAAATCAGAACAAATAAAAACACATGTCATTCCGCCCAATAAAAAAATATAAGTGACTTAGCAATCCCCGGCTCAAATCCACAAATTTCGCAGGTAAAAAATGCAATCCAACAACTTTTTTTTACTTTTGCAATAACATAAATTCTCATAAAATGCCGATGCAGAAAAGACGATACTCGCAGCCAAAGCGAGGTCCTAACTGCAAATGCATCCCAAATCTGCATTTACCCCATTATTCGAAAACATTGTTTTTTGCAAATATGTCTACAAAATTTGTTACCTTTACGGAAATTTAGTTTTTTCTTATGAATATACTCGACTTTATTTCCCTTTCAGCCACAGCAGGCAACAGCGCGCCAACCACCGAAAAATCTTCCTCTTGGGCCGACAAATTCGAAAATTTGCCCGTCGACCAAATCATTGACAAATTGGTCTCCGGAGCAGTCGACTTGGTAATAAAACTGCTCATCGCAGTAGTCATTTTCTATGTTGGCAAACTGATTATCAACAAAATCCATCGAAGCCTAAAAAAGATATTCCAACATCGACAAGTCGACAAGTCGTTGGCAACATTCGTGTTGAGCCTTGTCAAAATCGTACTATTGTTCATTCTCATTATTATTGTCATATCCATTTTGGGAATCGAGACCAGCTCATTCATCGCACTGTTTGCATCAGCCGGTGTTGCCATCGGCATGGCATTGAGCGGGACTTTGCAAAATTTTGCAGGCGGCGTGTTGATTTTATTGCTTAAACCATACAAGGTCGGCGACTTCATCGAATTTCAAGGATTCACCGGCACAGTGAAAGAAATCCAAATTTTCAACACGGTACTCAACACCATCGACAACAAATGCATCCTAATCCCCAATGGCGGACTTTCGTCGGGCAGCATCAACAATTATAGCAAAGAAGACTATCGCCGAGTGGATTGGACCGTCAGCATCGCATACGGCGACGACTACGACATTGCAAGACAAGAAATACTGAGGATTCTGAACGAAGACAAACGCATCGTGAAACACTTTCTCGAAGACGATCGCGAAGAGCGAATGGCGCACGAAGAAAAAGAATCAGGACTTCTTGCGCCCCTGCTTAAATTAGATACCGACAACAAAATAGTCAAAGCCATCAAAAAACGCGGAAGAAAGAGAAAAAAAGATGAAAATGCCGATGAAGCAAGCAACGAACCGGCTGTAATCAAGCCAAAAACAAATTGTGCGCCGTTTGTCGCGCTTAGTTCTTTGGGCGCAAGCAGCGTCGACTTGACCGTCAGGGTTTGGGTGCCGGCTCCTTACTATTGGGGCGTTTTCTACGACAACAATGCGCGTTTCTACAAAGAATTGCCACAAGCCGGAATCCACTTCCCATTCCCGCAATTGGACGTTCACATGAACTGACAAACTCCATTTTGGACACAATAAAGAAAAAGGGCGTGCCGCAATGAGCGATGCGCCCTTTTTGCACAAAAAAAGAAGGTGCGCTTTTTCGACACACCTTCTTTCTCTTCATCATTCAAAACCTTATTCACGTGCGGCAAGCTGCGAATCGATAAACAAGACACCGGCATCTCCGCCTCTTTTGAACTTATCGACAATGCCAGCTGCCGTAGCTTCCTCTTCCACTTGCTCGCGCACAAAGCCCCAAAGGAAGTCCTGAGTAGCCTTGTCTTTTTCTTGCGAAGCCACGTCGACCAACGTATCGATCATCTTCGACACATTGCATTCATGCTCGTATACATGCTCGAAAACTTCTTGCACGCTACCCCAGCCTTGCGGCACGGCATCCACCTTGTCGACCAACGGTTTTGCACCACGCTTGACCATATAGTCTGCCAATTCGCAAGCATGGCCAATTTCTTCTTCCGACTGTTTTTTCAACCAATGCGCGCATCCGTCGAGACCTTCGCTTTTCAAATAAAACGACATCGACAAATACAAATTAGCCGACCACAACTCTGCTGCGATCTGCACATTCATCTCTTTTTGAAGTCTTTCTGTCATCATAATATTCCGTTTTTAGTAGTAATTCAAAATAAAATCCAATTGTCGAATAGCTAAATCCATGCCAAATGCACATTTAAAGAGACCATGACAAAAAAGAGCCCTCAATCCGACAAACTGACATACACACTGACACATTTATCCTCCCGCAAAAAATATTTGCGCCACTTGCCGTTAGAATATTACCTTTGCAAAAATAAAACTGACCACAAAAATGAAAAACCTGCCAATATTATTGTTGCTATTGCTTTCCTCTTTCGGCATGAGAATGCAATCGCAAGAATCAAGCATCACTGTCAGCCTCATCACCTGCTATCCCGGGCCGGAAGTCTATGAACTCTACGGACATACTGCCATACGCATCGTTGATGGCAATACCGACATAGCCTATAATTTCGGCATGTTTTCATTCAACAAGCCAAATTTCATCTATCGGTTTGTCAAAGGCGAAACAGATTATGCCTTAGGGCAATACCCTTTCTCATATTTTTTGCCGGACTATATAGCCCGAGGCTCAAAAGTTGTAGAACAAATACTCGACCTCAGCCCCGAACAGGCGAAGTCTCTCCAAATGCGCCTAAATTGGCAAAGTTTGCCGCAAAACAGAGAATATCGCTATAACTATGTACTCGACAATTGCGCCACACGGCCTCGCGACATGATCGAACAAGCAGTCGGAGAGCTCGACTATGCCACTCCGGCAGACACAACCCTTACGTTCCGAAATATCATGCGCGAATACAGCAAAAACTACCCTTGGTATCAATTTGGAATTGATTTGGCATTGGGGTCGGGAATCGACAGGAAAATAAGCACACGCGAACAAATGTTTGCACCTATCTATTTAATGAACGCCTTGCAAACAGCTACCTATACCACACCCGATGGAAAACAACGCCCCATCGTCAAAGACACGAACATTCTCTACGAAGGAACAGATTCGTCCATTTTAGGCCCTACCCCATGGTACGCCTCGCCCCTTTCGATCTCACTGTTCCTCCTCGTCGCAATTTGCTATGCGTCATGGCGGGATGTTCGGCGCGGCGTTTCCTCCCGTTGGCTCAATTCCATTTGGTTTGCCGCGACAGGATTGGCCGGATGTCTGCTATTTTTCCTGATATTCATATCCGAGCATGAAGCCGTATCGCCCAATTATCTTGCCTTTTGGCTCAACCCGTTTTGCCTATTTCCGGCAATAGCCGTTTGGATAAAATCATGCAGAAGGTATCTTTATTTCTATCATTTTATTAACTTTGCGCTTGTTTTGATTTTAATGGCATGTTGGAAAATGCTGCCGCAATGCGCAAACATTGCATTTTTCCCGCTGATGCTTTGCACGGTCGTACTTTCCGCAAGTAATGTCGTAATTTATCGAAAATGCGCAAAAAGAAACAAGTAAATAGATTCGTTTCGTCGATGATTTTTTCGTTGGTCGCCATGTCTGCGCTATCGCAGACGATTGGCGGACGCCCCACGCTTATCGTAGGCATAACCATCGACCAGCTTCGCAGCGATTATATCGACTTGCTTCAAAGCCACTTCGGGGAAAACGGCTTCAAGCGGCTTCTGCGCGAAAGCGCCCATTTTGAAAATTTAGTATTCGACATGTCGCGGCTCGACAAAGCCACGACGACTGCCGTCATCTACACAGGAGCTTATCCAAACGTCAATGGCATATCCGCTTATGAGCGCTACGACGATGAGCAAAAGCGCATTTTCCATGTACTGAACGATCCGGCTTTCATCGGAAATGCCACAGACGAAACACTGTCGCCGATGGCGCTCAAAGTTTCCACCATCAGCGACGAGCTCAAAATGGACAACAATGGCATTGGCAGCGTCTACGCCATTGCTCCCGATGCCCAACAAGCCATCATCATGGCAGGACACGCCGCCGACGGAGCTTTTTGGATTAGCGACAATACCGGAAAATGGGCATCAACCACATTCTACAAAAGTTATCCCATAAACATCACCAACCGGAATCTGACACATCCCATTCCGGAACGATTGGACACGCTCACATGGCGGCCTCTCCTCGACATCAACAAATATCCGGACATTCCGCTCCACCGCACGCTATATTCATTCAAATATACGTTCAACGGAGAAAACGGAATCAAACAATACAAAAATTCCGCATTAGTCAATGAAGACGTTACTTCCGTCGCCATCGATTGCATTAAAAATCTTTCGTTGGGCAGACGAGCTGCCGTCGACATGATCAATATCGCCTATTCTGCCGAACCGTACAGATACGCAGTAGATCCCGACAATCGCATCGAACTGGAAGACAAATACATCCGGCTCGACCGCGAATTGGCGAAATTGTTTGAAACAATCGACAAGGAAATCGGGAAAAACGTATGCATCTTCGTATCGTCCACCGGCTACTTCGATAATATTTACGCCACCGAACCGCGATTCAACATCCCGACCGGAGAATTTTCGTCGCGCAAAGCCGTTTCATTGCTCAATATGTATCTTATGGCTTTGTACGGCAATGGCAATTGGGTCAACGGCTATCATAATGAGATTGTATATCTCAATGAAAAACTCGCAAAAGAAAAAAACATACCAATCGAGCAGCTGCGCAAAATTGCCGGCGATTTCCTTCGCCGCATGTCAGGCGTGGTTGAGGCATACACTTTCGATGAAATACTCAACAATCCGGCAAGCGACGAATTGGCTCGACTCCACAAGTCGGTCCACTCGCAAGAATCCGGAGACGTTTTCCTCGAAATTGCCCCCGGATGGCAAATATTGGACGATTTCAACACCGGCAAAACTACCCATTCCGTAGTCAATGCCGTGAGTGCACCCTTCTTTATCATCGCGCCGGGCATTGCTCCGCAAAAAGTTTCTACGCCAATCGATGCAGATTTGTTGGCGCCGACCATTTGCCGGACGTTAAGGATACGTTCGCCAAATGCTGCCCGTCAAATGCCGCTCGGCCTTTGACTTCAAGGGCGCATCGCCCGAACCGCATTATAAATTCAAATCACAAATAAAATTTTCTCACCTCATAACTATAATCTATTATGGGATTTAATGATTTTCTAAAATCGATTTTCGGCAATAAATCGCAACGCGATTTGCGAGAAATCCAACCGATAGTCGATCAAATAAACCGGATATACCCGACCCTCGCCGAACTGTCGAACGACGAGTTGCGCGAACGCGTCGCAAAAATCAAAGAAGCGTTGGCAGAAAGCACAGCCGACAAGAAAAAAGAAATTGCCGACATCAAGGCTCAAATCGAAACACTCGAATACGAGAAACGCGAACCCTATTGGGAAAAAATCGACGGAATCGAGAAAGAAATACTCGAAACGCTCGAAAAAGAGCTCAACAAGCATTTGCCCGAAGTATTCGCCATCGTCCGCGAAACAGCACGGCGATTCAAAGAAAATGAAACAATCGAAGTCACAGCCAGCAATTTCGACCGCGAATTGGCAGCAGAAGGAAAAGACTTTCTTTCCATCGAAGGCGACAAAGCCATATACCGCAACCATTGGATGGCCGGCGGCAATGAAATCACATGGGACATGGTACACTACGACGTGCAACTCATCGGAGGTATCGTCTTGCATCAAGGAAAAATCGCGGAGATGGCAACCGGCGAAGGTAAAACGCTCGTGGCTACGCTCCCCGTGTTCTTGAATGCCCTCACGGGAAATGGCGTCCACATGGTCACCGTCAACGACTATCTGTCGAAGCGCGACTCCGAATGGATGGGACCGCTTTACATGTTCCACGGATTGTCGGTCGATTGCATCGACAAGCATGAACCGAACTCTCCGGAACGCCGCAAAGCCTACAATGCAGATATCACATTCGGAACAAACAACGAATTCGGTTTCGACTATCTGCGCGACAACATGGCAACTTCCCCTCTTGATTTGGTTCAGCGGTCGCACAACTACGCCATTGTCGACGAGGTCGACTCCGTGCTCATCGACGATGCCCGCACGCCGCTCATCATTTCAGGACCTGTCCCGAAAGGCGACGACCAAATGTTCGAACAATTCAAGCCGAATGTCGAAAAGGTTGTCAACGCGCAACGCAAACTTGTCACTTCCTTGCTGACCGAAGCAAAAGCGAAAATCGCATCCGACGACAAAGACACGCGAAAAGAAGGCGCATTGCTGTTGTTCCGCGCCTACAAAGGCTTGCCTAAGTACGGACCGCTCATCAAGTATCTCAGCCAAGAAGGCATCAAACCGCTCATGCTCGAAACCGAAGCATTCTACATGCAGGACAACAGCAAGCAAATGCCCATCGTGACCGACCCGCTTTTCTTCGTAATCGACGAGAAAAACAGAAGCATCGAATTGACCGACAAAGGTATCGACGTTCTGACCGGCACCAGCGACGACCCGTCGTTCTTCATTCTTCCCGACATCACGACGCAATTGGCAGAACTGGAAAACGAGCAGCTATCGCCCGAAGAAAAGGCAGAAAAGAAAGCGCAATACGCGCAAACCTATGCCGTCAAAGCCGAACGCGTGCATACAGTCAATCAATTGCTGAAAGCATATACCCTTTTCGACCGCGACATCGAATACGTCATCGACGACAACAAAATCAAAATCGTCGACGAACAGACAGGACGTATCATGGAAGGACGCCGCTACAGCGACGGGCTGCATCAAGCAATTGAAGCAAAAGAAGGTGTCAAGGTGGAAGCCGCCACACAAACTTTCGCCACCATCACGCTGCAAAACTATTTCCGCATGTACCACAAGCTCGCCGGCATGACGGGTACGGCAGAAACAGAAGCAGGCGAATTTTGGGATATTTACAAACTGGATGTCGTTACAATCCCGACAAACAAGCCGGTCATGCGTATCGACATGAACGACCGTGTCTATAAGACGAAAAAAGAAAAATACAATGCTGTCATCGAAGAAATACAGCGCATGGTGGATGCCGGTCGGCCGGTTTTGGTCGGAACGACATCCGTAGAAATTTCGGAATTGCTGAGCAGGATGCTGAGCCTGCGCCACATCCCGCACAACGTCTTAAACGCGAAACTTCACCAAAAAGAAGCCGAAATTGTGGCAAAAGCCGGACAAAAAGCCGTCGTGACAATCGCCACCAACATGGCAGGACGCGGTACCGACATCAAGCTCGCGCCGGAAGTAAGAGACGCGGGTGGTTTGGCCATCATCGGCACCGAACGCCACGAATCTCGACGCGTCGATCGCCAGTTGCGCGGTCGTTCCGGCCGCCAAGGCGACCCCGGATCGTCCGTATTCTTCGTGTCGTTTGAAGATACCGTCATGCGTTTGTTTGCGACAGACCGTGTCGTAAAAATGCTCGACCATCTCGGATTGAAAGAAGGCGAACCGATCGAAGCCAACATGGTGACACGCTCCATTGAAAACGCGCAAAAACGCGTCGAAGAAAACAACTTCGGCATCCGCAAGCGCCTGTTGGAATACGACGATGTGATGAATGCCCAACGGAAAGTGATTTATTCACGCCGCCATCACGCATTAATGGGCGAACGCATCGGCATCGACATCATGAACATGATTTACGAAACAGCCGAAAACATCGTGAAACGCTATGGCAGCTTGGACGACTATGAAGATCTTCGCATGGACGTATTGACTACGTTCGGAATCGAACCGCCTTTCGACGAAAAAGAATTCCGATCGATGAATCAACAAAATCGCACCGAAGCTATCTACAAAGCAACAGTCGAAACATTCAACCGCCGCACGGAGAAAATGGCAGAAACAGCCATGCCGGTCATTGCCGACATCGTGGAAAACCATGGAGGCAAAGGGCTCGTCCGCGTGCCTATCAGCGACGGAAAGAGAGTCTACGGCATTGCTGTGGATTTGGAAGAATCCTACAACGAAAAATGCAAAAACATAGCCAAGGCATGGCAAAAAGCCATCCTTTTAATGTCGATCGACGAAGCATGGAAAGAGCATTTGCGCGAACTCGACCAATTGCGTCAATCCGTTCAGAATGCAAGCTACGAACAAAAAGACCCGTTGGTGATTTATAAAATTGAATCATTCAAAATGTTCGATGCCATGCTCGATGCCATGAATGCCAAAGCCGTTGCTTCCTTGATGCGAGGCCAAATCCCCGTACAAGCGCAAGCAGCTGCGCAGCAACCCAGCGGGAACGTGTCGGTTTCGCCGACGATGCCTTCGCCGCAACCGGTACAACCGCCTTTGCAGAGCCAACGCGACGACTATCGCAAATACACCGCTCACAAAGAAGAATATCCGGGACAAGACGAGCAGCGCCGTGCCGCACGAGGCCCGCAACGCATGCAACGCACCGACCCCATCAAAGTCGGCCCGAAAGTTGGGCGCAACGACCCATGTCCGTGCGGTAGCGGCAAGAAATACAAAAATTGCCACGGCAAAGGCATTGCATAGCAACATAGCCTCTGCAAAAAACGGCGGGAAACATTTGCACGCAGATTGCGAATGTTTCCCGTTGTTTTTTCAGCTTGCCTTAGTATCTCACTTACGTTTCAGTATGATTCTGTCGTTATACGCATCGGTTGCTGCATTAAGGCCTTCCTCAAACGAAGCCGCTATTTCCGCAGGATATTTGCCACGCTTCACCCAAAACCGCTGAACGATTACGATATTGCCGTCCACAACCGTGCATTTCGAAGTGAAATCGAAAAATTCGTTTCTCACGACCTTGTCGGCAGGCATCGACTCAACGACATAGTTCGACGGTATTGCCACCGTAATCGTATCGTTGCGCATATCGTGCGTCAAAACAAATGGCCGCTTGCGATTCTTTTCCAACGAAATTTTGTCGTTCCCGCTACGAAACACATTGAGCGGAACAAACAACCGGCTGCCGGAACGGCGTGCAAAACGCGAGCTTTCAACCACATACGACATCCGAAATTCCGGGATGCCCGTCTTTATGTCGTCGTATGCCAGCGAGTCAATCTCTCCGTCGCTAATGCTGGATTGCCTTCGCGTACGTTTGACAAATTCCGCATAAGGAAATTTCGCATACGCCGAGCTCCATTCATAATTATCGAGCGTATACCGCTCTTCCACCTTCAGCGTCGCCGAACCATCCGAATCGATTACAGCATGATAATTTTTACTTGTCATGGACAACGAATCCGGATAGGATGGCAAACGCACAATTCGCCCCCCATTTTCAGAAATTTCCAATGCCTCGTGTCCGGCTATGTCGGAATGAACATACCCGAACGGCAACGTCGGAGCCGTACATTCCAACCAAATCGTATCGCCTTCGAGCGGCACTTCCGCCACCACATGGTTCATTTGTCCATGCGATGGAAAATCGTGATACAAATCCTTTTGTTTCGTGGAAATAAGCACATATCGCGCAGCAACGCCCGCTTCGCGAAGCATGGCACACATGTAGTTCGACAAACCCTTGCAATCGCCAAAACCCCATTTTGCCACGTCGGAAGCCTTTGCCGGCTGAAGCCCCCCGATGCCGAGGCTGATATTCACATAGCGGGTGGTCTTCGCCAAATGATCGTACAATGCTTTGGCCTTTTCGCGGTTTGTCCGGCATGTATCGGTAAGTTCGTGCACCAGTTTCTTTGTTTTGGAATCCAATTCATCCCTTCCCATGCCGAGCTTGTAGAACCATTCTCCCATCGTTTTCCACGACTCAAACGTGCCTTCTTTTTTATCCAAAGCAAATGTTCGCGGCGCAATTAGGGCATGGGGAACAATCAAGTCCAAACCGCCGGCATAAGGCACTTTCTCGATGGCTTCCACAGAGTCTATCGCAATCGTTATGGATTCTATCCCATTTGCATTTGTTTTTTCCACCAAACTATCCGGCATATTAAACAATTTATACCGGCACCCGACTTCGGCCGGAGCCGTCACAGAATATTCGGCATGTATCAACGATTGTTCATAGTCCTCTATCGGGAAAAACGAAGGCAAAAAAGCCACCCCGTTTTTCAAGTCGATTTCCCATTCATAAGTAACGACATAAGGATAATCGGGCATCTGCAAATTGTAAAAATAAGCATAACTGTCGGATGCCAAGTCGGGACTGTATGCCGTTCGCTCCAAATCGCGGCGGGAAATGCTTCGCACTTCCTTCCCCAACACATCGTAAACCGTCCCTTTAAAATTGGCAAGCTCGGTAAACTTGTCACACCCGCAACTGAACAAACCGGCATCTGCTCCTTTTCGAGAAAGAACCGCCACTGTCCGGACATATTTCACTGTCCCCTTTTCGACTGACGTTATCTCCACGTCTGTCTGTTCATTCAGCACGATCGAATTTGCTCCTTCTGCCAATGCAAAATTTGTTGCAACCACAACGAATTGCCCTTGCGCATGGAGCGCAACTCCGGCAAGCATCAACACGCAAGCAGTCAAAGAAAAGCGTCCCATCGGCTACGATTTTTTCTTCAACACAATCATCTCGTTGTTTTTGTCCGCAATGCGAGTATACATCTCGCGCAATAACGGATACAAATCGTATGGGAACAATGTGGCATTTACTTTGTGCTTGTAAATCATCGTCAGATTATTCCCTGTCAGATTGGACACAAAAGAAAATTCAATTTCATTGTTTTCCGAACGAAGCAACATTTGTTCGGGCAGTTCTTCCAAATAATAACCGTCGGGAATCGTCAATTGCACCATCGTCACCCGCTCCGTCGGATAGCCGAACTCGACAGGCAATTCGCGTGTTTCTTCGACAAACGGGTTTTCCAGCATTGCAGGCGTAATCGTCGGATAAATATAAATCAACGAATCTGTCGCTTCTGCAGTCAATTCATATTGTGTGTCGACGACAATAGAAGCTGTATTGTCTGCCATCCCTTTGAACCGAACATCGCGTATTGTTGCATTCATGCTTGTGGCAAGCGCATTCACGAATTTAGCGCTGTCGGCAGTCGATTTGTATGCTTTTTTCAAGGCTGCCGCATATTGTCCCGATAACATTTGCCGCTCCATGCAACGCAGCGTGTCGCCGGAAATATTGACAAGAATGTTGGTCCGCGACATATTCGACGACAATCGGGAAAGCGAAACCCACCGTTCGCCCTCATAGTCAGGAGTTATGATGCGTGCTTTGTCTACAAGCATATCGACAGGCAATATATCCACGCCGCAATCCGTATACGACCCGTCGATAAAATGCTGCTTGCCTTGTTCGTCCTCAAAGCCGACCACAAATGTATCCAAATCGTCGAAAGTCGGATGCACGAAAGGCAACATTCCGTGGGAACGCAAACGCAAAACCACCGGATAGCATTGGATGCCATTTTCGCGCATCATGCTCATGATGGCAAAATTTATCACCGCATTCGACCCGATTCCCTCCTTAATTCTGTCGTCTATATCCTTGTCGGTAAATTGATACTCGCCATTCCATTTCAAGCGGCTGCCCACATGGCGCACAATGGCGGCCGACTTGGCAAGCACATTGGCAGATGAGTCGAAAGCAATTTCGTCCTTATACGGATTGTCGAGACGCAAACCCTTTTTGAAACTTCCGCTATCATTGAAAATTTTATCGACGTCCTCCCATGTCGTGCTAAAACTTTTATAAGTGTCCCACGGATAGTTGACGCCCGATATTTCAAACGCTATTTGCGTCATATACTCGTCGATATCAAATATGTACTCATCTTCTTTAAGCGCCGGCAGATTCATGCCTTCCGCCTTGATTTCCCGAGCCATGCATTCATGGTACCCCATATCGCCGCGAATCACAATCGAATATTTCTTCGGCACATTGTTTTGCTCGATTTCAAGGTCTTCATAACCCTTCTTGGATATATTGAAAATGAAATACTCGGGGATGGCCACTTCAAACCGGCTGCACAATGTCGGGATGCTATGCTGAAATTTCCACGTACGCAATGTCGCAAGCCGTTCGGACACGATTTTATACCTGTATTCTATGACGGAACCGGCTCTCACTTCCGGAATCGAAAATTTCAATCGCCAATAATCTTCATACACGTTTTCTTTGAAAATCATGTCTTTGTCCAACTCCGTCTTCTTTATTTTCCCATTTTCAAGATTGAACGACGCTGCTTTGACATTGATAATTTTCTCTGTCCAATCGGAGGCCAAGCCTGAATCGTAATACCCCACACTGACATTTGCAAAATCCACACCGTCGGAAGTCAACACCTTGATACGCTCCACGACATCGTATTCTATAATAAAACCACTTGTCGACGATGCGTCGAAACGATAATTCACGTTGCCTTCTTTATACAAAACAACGGCATCTGCCTCCGGATCGGCATCATAAACCGTCATTTCCATTTCCTCCATCGTCGGTTTTCCAAACTTCTCATTCACTTCAAGTCCAAATGCAGGAACCGACAAGCATAGCAGCATTCCCGTAAACAATACAGATTTTATCATGGCCGGTAGTTTTATGTTAGAAATAAATTTTTGTGAATTTATTTATTCGTATGTGAAATCAAAAGTATTCCATTCGATTTAACACTCTTTTAACACAGCACCGCCATTCACATTCTGTATTAATCTTGCAGCCATGCTGATTGCGCCATAATATGCCGCTTCATCAGTTTTTTCCAAAAACGTCAAAAGCAAGTGAATCGATTATAGCAATGCAATATTGGAAGAACAATTAGTTTTCACTAAATTTGCATAAGATAAGCTGCACCTCAGCATAATTGTCCAAACAAGTTTGGCACTTCTGCGCTCGGTTTGCATTAACTTTGCATAAGATAAGCTGCACCTCGGCATAATCGCTCAAACAAGTTTGGCGCTTCTGCGCTCGGTTTGCATTATCTTTGCCCTAAGAAACAAAAAAATGAACGAAGCGAAGCTAAGTCAATTATACTTGCACGACACCGCATTTCAAAACTTGATGCAAAAACGCATCCACAACGTTTTGCTGATCGCGTCGCCCTACGACGCTTTCATGATGGAAGAAGACGGCCGAGTGGAAGAACAACTGTATCTCGAATATACAGCGTTGAACCTTAGCTCGCCACCTCGGGTGAAACGGACAAGCGACTACGCGGGCGCATACGAAACACTCAAATCGAAGCAATACGACCTCATTATCGCCATGCCGGGCATCGACATTGGCGAAACTTTCCGAGAAGCAAAAAACATCAAGCAAATGTATCCCGAAATTCCATTTGTCGTATTGACTCCATTTTCCAAAGAAGTGTCGAGACGATTGGCAAATGAAGATTTTTCGGGTGTCGACTATGTTTTCAGCTGGTTGGGCAACGTCGATTTGCTGCTGGCCATCATCAAATTGATGGAAGACAAGATGAATAGCGACAACGACATTCTCGAAGTGGGCATCCAGACAATTCTTTTGGTCGAGGATTCCGTAAGATTCTATTCATCCGTTCTCCCCTACCTTTATAAATTCCTATTAAAGCAATCTCTCATTTTCTCGACCGAAGCGCTCAACGAACACGAACAAATGTTGCGCATGAGAGGCCGCCCCAAAGTCATTTTGGCCCGCACCTACGAAGAAGCCATGACTTTGTACAGAAAATACCAAAATAAGATATTAGGCGTCGTCACCGATATTTCTTTCTCTCGCAACGGGGAAAAAGACAAGCTCGCCGGAGTGAAGCTGGCAAAAGAAATCAAAGCCGCCGATCCTTACGTGCCCATCATTCTCGAATCGTCGGAAAGCGAAAACCAAAAACACGCCGACGAATTGGGGCTATCGTTTATCGACAAAAACAGCAAAAAATTTCCGGTCGATTTGCGCAATATCATTTCCGAAAATTTCGGATTTGGCGCATTTGTTTTCAGAAATCCGTCGACAGGAGAAGAAGTGATGCGCGTCAACGACTTGAAGGAATTTCAAGACAACATGTTCAAGATTCCCGACGACTCGTTGCTCTACCACGCTTCACGCAACGACATCTCGCGATGGCTCTACTCGCGGGCGATGTTTCCCATTGCGGAAATCATCCAAGCGCACCGCTTCCGCGACATCAAAGAAGCCCCGAAGGTCAAAGAATTTTTCTTCAACCTCATCGTGAAATACCGGCGAATGAAAAACAAAGGAATCGTAGCAATATTCAAAAAAAACAGGTTCGACTATTATTCCAATTTCGCCCGCATCGGGCAAGGCTCGCTCGGGGGGAAAGGACGCGGACTCGCGTTCATCGATTCTATCATAAAGAAATATCCGATATGCGACAACTTCGACGGGGTCACGGTGTCAATCCCGCGAAGCGTTGTGCTTTGCACGGACATTTTCGATGAATTCATGGAAGAAAACAATCTCTTCCCGATTGCACTCTCCGACGCGCCCGACGAAGTGATCCTCGACAAATTCATCGAAGCAAACCTGCCGCACAGCTTGAAAGATGATTTTTTCGCGCTGTTCGACGTTATCGACAAGCCATTGGCTATTCGCAGTTCCAGCCTGCTCGAAGATTCCCACTATCAGCCATTCGCGGGTGTCTACTCCACCTACATGATTCCCCGCCTTGCCGACAAGTATGAAATGTACCGGCTGCTCAGCGATGCCATAAAAAGCGTCTATGCATCCGTCTATTTCGCCGACAGCAAAGCCTACATGACTGCGACAAGCAACCTCATCGACCAAGAAAAAATGGCCATCATCATCCAAGAAGTCGTGGGAAATGAATACGGCGATTGTTTTTATCCCTCGTTTTCAGGGGTAGGCCGTTCGCTCAACTACTATCCCATCAACGACGAGCGCCCCGACGACGGAGTTGCCGAAATTGCCGTGGGTCTCGGAAAATATATTGTCGACGGCGGATTAGCGTTGCGATTCTCGCCGCGCCATCCGGACAAAGTGTTGCAAACAAGCACCATCGACACAGCGCTGCGCGACACGCAAACGCAATTTTACGCATTGGACACGCACGACATCAACAACTCATTTCGCATCGACGACGGATTCAACATCAAGAAATGCAACATACAAGACGCCGCAGCCAATGGCTCGCTCAAATATATGGTGTCGACCTACGACCCTGCCGACCAAGTGATTCGCGACAATGACTATGGAAAGGGGCGACGCGTTGTCACATTCGCCAACATTTTAAAGCACAAGGCATTCCCATTGGCAGAAATAGTCGATTTCATGCTCACCGAAGGAGCAAAAGAGATGCGGCGGCCGGTGGAAATAGAATTTGCCGGCTCTATCGCGCCCGACGGGACGCAAAAAGGCTCCATGTATTGGCTGCAAATCCGACCCATTGTCGACCGCAAAGAGATGCTCGACGAGAAAATTGCCGAAACGCCCGACAATCAAATCATCTTAAAAAGCTTGTCGGCATTAGGGCATGGCACAATGGACGATGTTCGCGCCATTGTCTATGTCAAGCCGCAAAATTTCTCATCTCTTAAAACGCCGCAAATTGCAAACGAGATTGCCGAACTCAACAAAAAATATATTGACGAAAATGCCGGCTACGCGCTTATCGGGCCCGGACGGTGGGGCACAAGCGATCCGGCATTGGGCGTACCCGTCAAATGGCAACACATATCTGCCGCACGCATAATAGCAGAAACCGCCCTGCCCGGATACAAAATCGAGCCGAGCCAAGGCACGCATTTTTTCCAAAATCTGACTTCATTCGGAGTCGGATACCTCACCATCGGGAAAGCCGGAGAGATTTGCGACTACGACTATCTCAACGCTTTGCCGGCCGCCTACGAAAGCGAGCTTGTCAGAGTTGTCGCTTTCGAAGAACCATTATCCATCAGCATAAACGGGAAAACCGGATTAGGCTTAATTGTAAAACCTGCATATAAACCATAAGAATTATGTCGTTATTCAACAACTTAAAAAACATATTGGGTTTTCCGGAAACGGAAAATGAAAATACTGCCGACATGCAAGAATCCGTCGAACGGACTCCATACATCAACCCCTTCAAAGACGAAACTCATCATGTCCCTGCACCGTCAGAAGAGCCGGCAAATCAACGGCCGTCGCTCTCCATTGCCGACATCGATGAAAAAATGCGCATGAAAATCATTGAAAAGCTCATCGACATACTCAACACATCTTTGCCCGATTATACAAAAAAATATATCGACAGAAATGCCCAAATTCAATACATTCGGCAACTGATTGCTGCCGACTTCGACGAAGCCATGTCGGAAATAATCAAAAAATGCGAAGAGTCGGCAAAAAAAGAATGGCTTTCCGACAGGATAGAAATGGAGCAAAAAATAGCCGACGCTGCCAAGCAAGCAAAGGAAGCCTCCGAAAGAAACGAAAGCCAAAAAAACCGCATGATGAGCCTCGAACGCCAAAAAGCGGCGCTCAACGAGCGAATCGCAGCATTGGAAGCAAAAACGGCAACGGCAGAAGCCGAAAAAGAGCAATTCCAATTGGAAACAAAAAGCTTGATGAACAAGTTGAAAGTGTCTGCCGTCAATGAAGCCGAAATAAAAGTTGTGCAGGAAGAATGCGAAGCGCTCAAAATCGAAAAAGACGCTTTGCTGAAAAAAATTGAGCAATTGGATGAGACAATATTGACTTTGAAAAATCAGCCGGCAGCCGAAAGCCAACAAGCCGATTCAACTCTTGCCGAAGAAATTGAAAAATACAAAACTGTTATCTCCGGCTTGCAAGCATCCATCCAACGACAAAACGACGAAATGTATGCCTTGAACCGGCAACTTGCCGAAAAAGGCACAGACATGTCGCTACGCGACGAAATAAACGAACTGAAAAACGAGCTTGCCTCTAAAACTCATGAAGCCAAACTTTTTGCAGAAAAAGCGGAAGAAACAGACAAACTCGCACGACAATTGAAAGAATCCGCAGAAAGGACTCAAAAACAACACGCTGATGAAGAAGAAAAACTGCGTACCGAAATCGAATCATTACGCAATAAAAACGCGTCGCTTCAAAAGCAGTTAGAAAAAAAGACGGCGAAAAGATCCATCGACATGAGCGTGGACACAGTCGAAGAAAGCGAACCGAAACACGTCGTTCCGGAAAAGAAAAAGCAAACTACCGTCTCTGCCATCGACTATTCTTCCGAATACACGGATTGGCTCTTGCCTACTCCGCCTTCAGTTTCCATCCCCATAGAGGAAGACGAAGAACCGGAAGAAAAACCCGCCGGCAAGCAAGAGAAACGGCACGCCGGCAATCCAAATGCGCCTGAGCAAATGGAATTGTTCACATAAATCGACAGCCAGCAATCGATGAAATATTTCTACATCGTTGCCGGTACGATATGTGTCGGATTAGGCATATTAGGCATTTTCCTGCCGTTGCTTCCCACAACGCCATTGCTTCTGCTTGCCGCATATCTATATGCGAGAAGCTCTCAGAAACTGTATGAAAAACTGATCACAAACAGATACTTGGGAAACTACATACGCAATTTCATCAATAAAAAAGTAATCCCCCTGAAAGCAAAAGCCTATGCCATTTCATTGCTATGGGCTTCTATGCTTTTATGCATCATCTTAGGTAATTTTGCGGTAGCAATCGACATCCTATTGTTCTGCATCGCCGTGCTTGTCTCTCTACACATCGCATCGTTCCGAAGCGAATGAACGCGCACTAAAATGGATATCCGATTGCCAAGTTGAATGCAAGGCTGTTCCCGAATTTTTCCATATTGTAATAGCCGCTTTTTCCTGTATCGTAAGGCAAATGCAATCCTATGCCCAAATCGCCCCTGACTACAATCATGCCCAAATCCAAACGCAGCCCGACGCCTGTGCCGAGCGCGAGATCGTCAAAGAAATTGCGTGCGGAAAGTTTTCCGCCCGGGCGCATCGGATCGTCTTTTAGCAACCAGATATTGCCGGCATCCATAAATACAGCGCCTTTTAAAATGCCCAACAATGGGAAGCGGTATTCCAAATTCATTTCGAAGCGGAATGTTCCGGTTTGGTCATAATAGCCATTGGCAGAAACATCCCCGTCATGATAGCTTCCGGGACCTATCGACCGCACGGCAAACGCCCGAATGGAATTGGCTCCCCCGACATAAAATTGCTCGCCGTAAGGCACTTCCTGCGAATTGCCATAAGCGTGCGCAGCTCCGGCAAATACTCTCGACACCAATCGATGTTCGCCGCTCAATCGCCGCGAATAAACAATCTGCACCGTCCCTTTCACAAATTGGGAAAACGGCGTGCCGAAAAGCTGCTTTTCTCCTTTTGTCCCACACAGCGACCACAAACCGGAAAACACATTTCCACCCTCCGTGAACGAAGCCTGCAACGTCAAATGATTATCGTCGCGATGCCGCCCGAAACTTCTGTCGTAAGTGTACGTATAGCCTAATTTTGGAATAAATTGATCTTCAAAACTTAAAGCAATCGCCGTATTTTCTGCCATCGTGGCATCAAACTCCGGTGTCGTCGCCAGCAATTTATTATATTTCAATCCAAACAATGTGATTTGGTTTCGTGAATATCGGGACGCTTTCCATTCGTAATTAAATCCGAAATCGAATTGCGCCATTTTGAAAAAATGCGGCCGGTTCATCAAAGTTCCGCCCAACGACAATCGCGTCCATGCCAATTCCCTATTGGTGAATGGAATAAATTTCGGAGCCAACAAGCGCGGAAAAGCAAGTTCTGCATTAAGGCCTATTTCATAGGAATTAAAGTCCGAACGCCGGCCGTCTACTTTGCCTATTTGCCATTCGTAAGCGCCATCCAATTTCAAAGTGAGCCGTTCTCCCCCGCCAAACAAATTACGGTTCGTCACTTGGAACGACAGCCCCGGTCCCAAATAACTATTCGACTTAGAAGTCAGATTTGTTTCCAATTGCGTCTCCAATGGAGAATCAAACCGGCAAGCGATTTGAAAATCCAGCGTGTCGGAAACTGCTTCGTCGAGCGGAGTCGCCGTCACGGAAATATAACTGAATATGCCCAACCGCGAAAGGTAGGATTGCGTTGTCGACAACCGCCTCACATTTACCGGCTCGCCTTCCTTAAATGTTATGCACGAAGGTATCAAGGATTTTCTCAATTTTGACGGACGCATCTGTATCACTTTGCCTCTGTCGGTTTGCAATGTATCGGGCGTTCCTCCGCCTTCTGCCCGCATCACCACAGTCGTCACATCGCCGACATAAAACTTTCGCAAAGCTTTTTCAGGCGCTTTCGAAGAAAGCGCAATTTGCAGCACGACGCCATTTTCTCCCGCCATAATCGTATCTGCCAAGTAGTTAATATATTCCGGCCGGAAATAATAATATCCATGATTTCTGATTCTGTTCGTCACTCGCGTGCGAGAAACAGACAACGAATCATTGCAAAGCACTTCTCCCACCTGCAAATATTTGTCGCGTTTAAAATAGGCATTCAGTTCACGATAAAGTTCTGTCGTGTCGGGCAAATAGCGGATTTCCGACAACCGTTTCGGAGCAGCCACTTCCACATTATAAACAACACGCGCCTTGCGGGGATTTTTCTTGTCGTATTTAAGTTCGTAGGATGTAGTCGAACCGAAATAACCATTTTTATCCAGCATGTCTTCCACCATCTTCATCCGCAAATCCGGCCGCACATCCGACATAAGAACCGGTTCTTCCACAAATTTGCGATATATCCACCCTTTCAGGCCTTTTGAATCCTCCGGCCAATGATTATAAAGCCACAATCCCAACGGGAAAGGAGATCGCACATAAGGAGAATACAACGAATTGTTGGCAGGCACATTAATAATTTCCTTAATATTGTCCGACACCCCCGACGGTATTTCTATCGTATCTGCCACAGCTTCGACATGTAATTTTTTCACGCCGGTATATAGCACTTCCCCTTCGCCGAGCCTCGAAGTGGTGGAACACGACGAAAGCACGAACAACCCAAGCAAGAATAATATGAATCCTGTTTTTCTCATTGCTGCCCTGTTTTTCCTTCTCGTTGCATTGAATTCCGACGAGGTTTCAAGAACCTGAACATATCGCGCCATGAAGCGATTTTGCGTTTCCATACGAATCCGGCTCCCGTTTCGGTGATTTCGCCTTCAAGAATACTTTCATATTCCTTGTGATGGAACAACTTCACATACATCGTGCCCGTCTTGTTCAGCTTGTATTCAAACGAAAGATCGTTCAGAAGATTTTGCGACAAATTGTCTTCCGCCGATGCATCCGACACATAATTGCCGCCAACGACAATCTTAAACCGATCGTCAAACACGCTCTTCGAAACCTGATAAGAATAGCTCGTGGTAGTCGACGTCGCCCCATCGACCACTTTGTCGTATTGATCGATTCCAAACGACAAGTCGATGCCCGAAATATTATTTGCCGCCCAATTGTTCACAACTGATTCGAGGAATGAAAAAGCCATGTTTTCCGACAGCAAGCCGGCAGCCCCCGCAGAAGCCGAAGGTCCTGTATACGTGTTATAGAGCAACAAGTTCATAGCCTGTGTCGAACGTTGTTCTGCCGACATGCCGGCCAATTCATTGGCTATCGTCATATCGCCTTCCGATGCCAAATCAAACGACACGTCCAACGAACTCAACGTATTTCCGACTTTCAGCATCACATCGAACGGCACTGTGCGCGACCCTTGATTGCCTCCTCCGATGTTTACTTTCATCGACTGGATTGCAGTCACATCGATTGACGGATTCAATAAATTTCCGGTCCATGTCAGGCTGCCGCCATCTTGAAACTTAAACAATTTTTCCGACATCATCGGAGGCGAATAACGCACAAAACCGTCGCGAAGCGTATAACGCCCTATTAAACTCATATCGCCCTGATCGTTTTGAGAATAGCTCAACATACCGTCGCCGTCGATTTGGACACAATTCTTTCCATCCGGCGACAAGTTCACAGTAAACAACGCATTCGGCTGCACGATCAACGCTGCTTTCACTTTCATGCCAAACGGGCGCACTGCCAAAGTGTCGGCAACAATTGTTGTCGTATCGCTAAAATTCACAAATCGGAGCATGTCATCGTCGCCGGCTTCCGACAAGGCGACCGCCCCCGACTGATAGACATAAGTCAGATTCGTGCCGGCAAGCACGCTCAGCGTTGCCTTCATGTCGAGCATATCGGCAGACCCTACAATCGACGCATTCGCATCGATGAACCCTTTGCCATACAATTCCGACTTTCCGGTCTTTTTCCCATCGACAATTTGCACATTGCGACCTTTTATTTTTAAATCCGTATACATTTCCTCCATCGGAAACAAACGCACAAATCCATCGAAAGTCAGCGGATTGCCGTTTGCTCCCACCACATCATAAGCATTAAACCTGACGACGCCGTCCTCCACCGGTATCTTCTCGTCGTCGAAAGCCAACGATGTCCCGAACATCGGCATTTTTATCCTTGCCGAATCAAATTGCAAATATCCATCTAATTTCGGGGCGCTCAAATTGCCGCTCACGGCAATTTTTCCATTCAACGCGCCTGTCAATGTGCCCGCCGATTCCGGCATGAATGCACTGACTGTGGAAAGCGGCAAACTGTCGATTTCCAAATGCAAATCGTATTGAGGCTCCGGAACAGAATCCAAACGATATCCGCGCATCGACAAAAAGCGATGGCCGTCAATATCCATGCCGGCAAGCGCATACACATTCCCTCGTTCGCCGGTCAATGCAAGACGGGTATCCAATCGCAAATCGCCGACAGGGCGCTTCCCGTAACGCATATCATCGATTAGCACCTCGCCCGTTCCCCAATACAGTTTTTCATTGTAATTCACCGACACTTTTGCCGAAAGAGCTCCTTCTATCGGAGGCGAGAATGGCGACATCACAAGCCAATCCCTCAATTCTATTCCCGACAACTCTACGTTGGCGCCATTATGAAATTGGTTATCGCGTGCCGTATAAATATTTATATATCCGCGCTCCGCATTTTCTATCGACATATCCGCCTTTATCTTGCCATTCGACAAATTGTATGCTACATAATTGCCCTCGTTGAGTTTCCAATCGAGAAAAGCTATGCGCGGCTTTTCAGGAAACAACCCTACCGAAACAATTGAATCCGACAATTCCGCTTTCACGCCAAACTCAAACCCGACTTCATCGAATTGGTCTTTCTGCAAAAGGAAAGCATCCATGCTGTTGCCGCCAATATTGCCTTCAATATATGCCTCCTTCATGAATTCTTGATTCTTTGCCGAATTGTTCACGCCTATGCGGTATCGCAATTTGTCGCGGGCAGCCATGTCGAGAGTCAACGTGTCGAACAAAACTTCCCCGATGTTTAAACGGTCTAACTGTCCAGCGGCATCAAATTCATCCGCATTGCGCAAGGTCAAATCGAAACGATCGTACGACACGCCCGAACCTTCCAAATAGGCATGCACTATATTTCGATTCCCTGATTGGACATCAGCATCAAATTGTGGCAATTTTGCTTGTATTTTTGCCACATCCACATATTGTTTCGTCATCATCGTATCCAATTCCGGCAATATTCGCGACACAGAGTCGCTTAAAGCAAACATGCTTGCCGTCGAATGGAATCGCATCGTAAAATCATTATTCCGCAGCCTGAAATTTGTACGCGTCGAGTCCGAACGGAAGCCCAAGTCGATACTGTCGGTACGGAATGTATTGGCTGGCAACAACACAAACAAATCCGACAACCTCAGCACGCCTCCATAATCATTCTTTCCGACATCGGCAAAAACGAATCCTTTCACATCCATGCCGCCCGACAATCGATCGGCAGACAAATTCATTTCGGTCAAATCCAAATTTTCCACGTGCCCGGCGATTGCCATTTGATAAATTGTCTTCGTGATTTTTCCTCTCAACGACAAATCCAAATCGGCAAATTCATTGTCCGATGCCAAACGAACGTCATAATCCCCTTTCTGCAAAGTTGCAGACAGATTAATATTCCGATATTCTACACTGTCGAATTCGATGCTTTCAAGAGACATGGCGGCATCTGCCGACATGCGATACGGATCGAAACCGGCTCCTTTAAATTCTAAATCGCCGACAATTCGTCCAAATTGTCCTTCCGGAAGGACAGAACGGCCATCAAGCCCGTCAAAGCGTACTTTGCCCCGATATGAATCGCGCGACATGTTCCAACGTCCATCGGCTACGATTTTGCCGCTGTCGACATACGCCGTCAAATCGCCGGCCAATGATTTCTGTTTGTACTCGGCCATGCCTTTCAACCGAACCAATGGAACATTCACATCCTTTCCCAAGCCAAGCAACGAACGAATGGACCTGCCGCCGAAAAGCCTGCCATCGACAATCAATTTTCCACCGGCTTTTTCCTCATCATTCAAATCGAAAAACGTGCCCTTGGCTTTAACCGAAATCATGTTCGCCACTTTGGCCGAAACTTCTTTCACCTCCAATTCTTGCAATGTGCCCGACATATCCACAGCAAGAGAAGCCGACATGCCTTCAAATGCCCCCCACGCCGACTTAAAGCCCGGCACGAAATACCCCACATCGGACATAGCCACATCCGATTCGACACTTAGCCGCAAGGAAGCATCCGGAGCATTCGACAAAATCGAAGCATCGGCCACCGCGTCGATGGCAATCGACGATTCCTGCGTTTCCAATTGCAACCGTCTCACTGACAACAAAGAATCTGTCATTTCCAACAAGCCGGATGCATCTTTAATCTCCAAACCGCTATGCTCGCGCATCGCAATTTTTGAAATAGGCACCTGCAAAATTCCGCCATGGTTATAAAAGTCGTCAATGCGAATATCTATTCCGCCTATGCGTATATTTTCCGGATTAAATTCATCTGTCGATGGCGTGCCACGAACAGCATACTGCGCATCGCTGCCACGCACGCGGAAACGCTCCACTCGAATGGTCCACGGCTTGGCTTGCGCTTTTTCGGTTTTCTCATCCGCCACGACAGGGACAGCCGCAAACTCCGCAGCAGCAACAGAATCAGGCATCAAATAAACCGCCGACAACCGTTCCGCTTCAACCGTTTTCGCACGAATCAGATTCACAGCCATATTGACCGAAACTCCTTGTAATCCGCCTTTCGCCAATCTCACGTCAAGACTGTCAATCGCCGGCATCATCGACATTCGATAGCGCACATCGGACAACTGCAAATCGCCAAGCGTCACCAGCCACGTTGCCGGCTCGCTTTCTTCCTCATCATCGCGTACACGCGTTGCATCCATGACGACTTCCACATCCGCACCGTCAATCACCGCGCTCGATAAATCAATATGTTCCGACAACAACCCCACCTTGCTTTGCTGCAAATCGAACTTGCGAAGACGCGCTGTCAAAACCATTGAAGAATCACTGCTTGTCATTTTGTAAAAAGCATTGCGCGCTGCCACGCCGTCTACCGCCACTTCGCCTTTTATCAATGGAAGCAACCGCACGCTCAACTCCATGCTCTCTCCGCTCATGAGCGTATCCGACTGCTCATCGAGCACAAGAACATCGCTCACCGACACACGAAAAGGAAATTTCAACAAAAAACGTCCGATTGTAACGGAATAACCTGTCGATTCCGATACTTTTTCCGACACAAAGCCAACCACTGCATTTTGTATGGCAGGAATATACAAAAGCGTCGGAAGCAAACATAAAAAAACTACGGCAATCGCAACCCATTTAAAGGCACGACGCAATTTCCCTCCGCGTTTTTTCATTGCAATCTGCGCATCGGCTTGCTCAACATTTATGTTTTCTTCCTCCGACGACATAGTTTAATTCCTTTTCAACATGGCAGCGGCAATTGCAACACCAATCACGGCACCGATAAAATCAGCTGCGAAATCGAACCAATCGCCCGAACGCCCCATATCCATTTGCCATTGGGCCATCTCTATCGCGCCGCCTAAAAAAGATGCCAATGCCACGCTTGCGACGGCCAATGAAATTATCGAGACCCTCCGGCTTCCTCGGCTGAAATCGATCGCCAAAGAAAACGCCACGCCCAAAAACATCACGCCATGCACCACCTTGTCCGCACCGGCAAACAAAGGAATATGGACGCTTCCAAACGGCCGAGGAAACAACGTAAGATAAAGCACCACCGCAATCACAATGGTCGACAATAAAAATCGAGGGACTTTATACAACAATTTCACCATCTCTTTTTGAAGCCATCAACCTGCCATCTCAAACCAATCGACAAATGGCAGCCTGCCTTATAAGCTTATGTAAAGATACAACAAATAACCAGTTCCTCATGCAAATCGCAAAAGAAATATCAAAAAATGCAACTTGCTCTCACAAAATAACATTAATTGCCATAGAAAAGACAAGGCATGTCCATTTTCAAACCGTATTTTATTCTGTAAAATATTTGTTGTATTTTTGTGACAAATTGCAACAAAAATGAGTGCAAAAACAGGTTTTTCTTCCAAGTTGGGAGTAATTGCAGCAACCGTAGGCTCTGCTGTCGGGCTCGGAACGATATGGCGTTTCCCGAATGAAGTGCAAGCCAATGGCGGTTCTATTTTTTTAGTGGCATATCTAATCAGCGTCGTATTGATGGGCATTCCCGTCATGCTCGCAGAATTTGCCGTCGGCAGGGGAAGCCGATCCGACACAGTCAGCGCGTTTCAAAAGCTAACGCCCCGAAAGCCGTGGTGGATCATCGGCGTATTGGGCGTATTGGCCCCCTACCTGATCTTGATGTACTATATGGTCGTGGCCGGCTGGACTTTGGAATATTTCTGGATGTCGCTTACCGGCGAACTCTTCGACGGACTGCAAACAGCCACATCCGAAACCGCCTTTTTCAGCAACATAATGAGCGACTCGCTTTCGAGCGGATGGCGTCCAATCCTATGGACAGCCATCATGATTTTCATAAATCTTTTCATCCTCCTCAATGGCGTTAAAAAGGGAATAGAACGCATGTCCAACATGTTAATGCCTCTTTTGTTTGTCATCCTCATCGTGTTCTGCGGCGTGTCGCTAAGCCTTCCGAACGCTTCGGCCGGCGTTGATTTCTTTCTTCGCCCCGACTTCTCGAAGCTCGATAGCGGCGTATTGATTAGCGCAGTCGGGCAAGCGTTTTTCTCGCTCAGCCTCGGCATGGGCATCCTTATCACCTATGCAGCCTATTTCCCAAAAGACACCAACATGCCACGCACGGCAAGCATCGTGTCCGGATTGGTGTTTTTTGTTGCCGTCATGATGGGATTAATCATTTTCCCTGCCGTAAAATCTTTCGGAATCGAAGGCTCGACGCAAGGCACGACATTGATTTTCGTCACATTGCCGCAAATTTTCATGCAACTTCCCCTGCCTCAACTATGGTCGGCATTGTTCTTCTTCCTCTTAGTCGTGGCAGCTTTGACTTCTACCGTTTCCGTTGCAGAAGTTCCCATCGCCTTTTTATGCGACAAATTCAACTTTTCGCGCAGCAAAGCATGCCTCGTGGTTCTCGTGCCCATGTTGCTCTTTTGTTCTGTTTGCTCATTGTCGCAAGGTCCATGGTCGGACTATACGATATTCGGCTTGACGATTTTTGACCTTATCGACTATTTCACTTCCAACATCATGTTGCCTGTGATTGCAATCGGCGTATGCCTTTACGTCGGATTTGTCTTGCCAAAAAACTTTTTCATCAATGAAACGTCGAACGAAGGCCAATTGAAAACCAAAATCATCCAGCTATTTTTTCTATTCATTCGCTACATCGCGCCATTTTTAATTGCCGCCGTTTTAGCAGGAAAAATATTTGCTTGACGATGGAAAAACTGACAAAAACAGAACGTGCGGGGCTTGTCGCCGCCATTATCGCCACAATTCTGATTCTTGGCGCAGCCTGCATTTTCCGCCTCTGCTCCGCCGGCAACGCCACGGAAACATCAAAATCGGAAGTCGAGCAATTCATTCAACAAGCTGAAAAATTTAAAGCCGACACCATTCCGGCTACTAAAAAAGCAAAAGAAAAAAAGACGCATCCGAATCCCATAAATCCGCTAAGGCAACCGCTCGAACGCAATTAATCGCACTTTTCGCCCATAAAGTTTTGATGCAGAAAATTATTGACGTAATTTCGCATTGAAGTTACACTATCAATTCTATTCATGCGGCAATTCCATCCGTTCTCGCTTAATATCGACGGGCAGCTCAAAATATTCAATCGCCCGTTAGTCATGGGGATACTAAACGTCACCCCCGATTCTTTTTTTGCAAAAAGCCGATGCGGGAACGACGAATCGGCCATACGAAAACGCGTCAGGGAAATTGTTGCCGAAGGAGCCGACATCATTGACATTGGCGGCTATTCGTCGCGCTCGGGCGCCGACGACGTCTCCCCCGATGAAGAATTCGACCGACTTTCGCTCGGATTGCGAATCGCCACGGAAGAAACCCCCTGCTCAATCATCTCCATCGACACCTTCCGTTCCGAAGTTGCCGAACGTTGCATCGAAAAATTCGGGGCGCTCATCGTCAACGACATTTCTGCCGGAACGCTCGATGCCAACATAATTCCGACAATAGCACGGCTCCACGTGCCTTACATCATGATGCACATGAAAGGCAATCCGCAAACGATGGGCGCATTGACCCAATACGACAACCTTGTTGCGGAAATTCTCCAATTCCTCGGACAAAAAGCCGACGAAGCAGCACAAGCCGGAATTGCCGACATTATCATAGATCCCGGATTCGGATTTGGGAAAACCGTTGAACAAAACTATGTACTGCTGGAAAATCTCGATTTGTTCCACATACTCAATCGCCCGGTATTAGCAGGCTTGTCGAGAAAATCCATGATCTACAAATTGCTCGCGACAGATCCCGACCATGCGTTGAACGGCACTACGGCCGCCCACATGATAGCCCTCATGCAAGGCGCTGCGATTTTGCGCGTGCACGATGTCAGGCAAGCCGTCGAAACTGTAAAAATATACGACACGACTATTCTTCAAGCCAAAAATATTTGACACAATGGATTTCATCGGAATAAAAGACATCATCGACATACTGATTGTAGCAACCATCTTGTTCTACATCTATAAAATCATGAAAGAATCCGGAACGCTTGCCATTTTCATCGGCATTTTCACATTTGTCGTAATCTGGCTTGTCACTTCCGTTTTCCTTCGAATGGAGCTAACCGGACGAATCCTCGACAAATTCATGAGCATCGGATTGCTCATACTTGTCATTATCTTCCAAGACCAAATTAAACGATTCCTGATCGAAATAGGCTCGCATCGGAGATGGCGCTTTTTGCACAATTTGTTTCGTCGCAAATCCGCCGACGGCAAAAAACAAGCAGCTTGGGTTTTGCCTATCGTCTATGCCTGCTTGAACATGTCGAAAACGAAAACAGGAGCCCTCATTATCATCAAAGGCGAAGTCCCGCTCGATTCTTACGAAAAATCGGGTGACATCATCAATGCCGACGTAAACGGGCGGCTCATTGAAAACATTTTCTTCAAAAACAGCCCGTTGCACGACGGTGCCATGATTGTCTCCGACGGAAAAATAAAAGCCGCAGGATGCATCCTGCCGGTTTCCCACGATTCCGACGTGCCGCGACAACTTGGATTGCGCCACCGTGCAGCATTAGGGATGTCGCAAGCCACCGACGCTTTTGCCATTATTGTTTCCGAAGAAACAGGCAATATTTCAGTTGCCCATAATGGAAAACTCTCATTGCGTTTAAGTTCTACCGACCTCGAAACGCGCATCGACAAATTCGTTTCCGAACTTTAAACTATCCATCAAGAGATGAACGGATTAGTAGTCAAAAACACCGGAAGCTGGTACGTTGTCAAAACCGAAAACGCTTCGATAAACTGCAAAATCAAAGGGCATTTCCGTTTAAAAGGAATTCGAACGACAAACCCTGTTGCCGTAGGCGACCATGTGACAATCGAAGAAAACACCGACGGAACGGGATTCATCACAGAAATAGAGCCTCGGCGCAATTACATCATCCGGCGCGCTTCAAACCTCTCGAAGGAATCGCATATCATTGCCGCCAATTTAGACCAAGCATTTCTCATCATATCGTTTGCAGAACCGCTGACTCCCACTGTTTTCATCGATCGATTCTTAGCCACAGCCGAGGCTTATAGGATTCCGGCAACAATCGTTATCAACAAAATAGATTTGCTCGACGACGAAGGCCGCGAATACATGGAAGCCTTTCGATATTTGTATGAAACAATCGGCTACCAAACAATTGCAATTTCGGCCGAAACGGGCGACGGAATCGAATCGTTGCGACCATTGCTCAACCAAAAAATCACCCTTTTCTCCGGAAATTCAGGCGTGGGAAAATCCACATTGCTAAACAAGTTGATTCCCGGGCTCAACGTAAAAACCGCTTCCGTGTCGGCCGTGCACCACACCGGAATGCACACCACCACTTTTTCTGAAATGTACCCGCTTCCGGATGGCGGATACATCGTCGACACGCCGGGAATCAAAGGCTTCGGAACTATCGACTTCAAAGAGGAAGAAGTGTCCCACTATTTTCCGGAAATTTTTGCGGAATCTCGCCATTGCCGATATTCCAACTGCAAACACCTGCAAGAGCCGGGGTGTGCCGTAAAAAAGGCATTGGAAGAGCATCGCATCAGCCAATCGCGCTATGCAGGATACCTAAGCATTTTGGAAGACTGCAATCCCGACAAATACCGAAAACCATTTTAATGCACATTTATGCTTTAATGTGCATTTTTTGCTTCGCGTCGCAACCAACTTACAATAATTTTTCGTACATTTGCAGCCTGTATAAAAAATCTATACAGATAGCTCAAAAAACAAGAAAAATTTCAAACCACTATGAAGCTATTACAAGCTAAATTAGCAAAATACGATGCCCCTCAAAAAGCAAAAGCCGCAGGTGTTTACCCCTATTTCCGCAAAATAGAAAGCGAACAAGACACAGAAGTGCTCATCAACGGGAAAAAAGTGTTGATGTTCGGTTCTAACAGCTATTTGGGATTGACCAACCACCCAAAAGTGATCGAAGCGGCTGTCGCTGCAACAAAAAAATATGGCACCGGATGTGCAGGCTCGCGATTCCTCAATGGCACGCTCGATATCCATGTCGCATTGGAAAACAGACTTGCAAAATTCGTCGGGAAAGAAGAAGCAATCGTCTATTCGACAGGCTTTCAAGTGAATCTTGGCGTAGCTTCTTGCCTCACCGGCAGAGAGGATTATATTTTATGGGACGAATTGGACCATGCGTCCATAATCGAAGGTTGCCGCTTGTCGTTTTCTCAAAAAATCAAATACAAGCACAACGACATGCAGAGCCTTGAAGAGAAACTCAAAATGTGCGATCCCGACAAAGTAAAGCTCATCATCACAGATGGCGTGTTCTCGATGGAAGGCGATGTGGCAAACCTGCCCGAAATCGTGCGACTTGCAAAACAATATAATGCTGCCGTATACGTCGACGAAGCTCACGGAATCGGAGTGTTCGGGCGACAAGGACGAGGCACATGCGACCACTTCGGTGTGACATCCGACGTCGACATCATCATGGGCACATTCAGCAAATCGTTTGCCGCTTTGGGAGGATTTGTTGCTACCGACTCCGTCACAGCCAATTATTTGCGCCACAACTCTCGCTCATATATTTTCAGCGCGAGCATCACGCCTGCCTCAACCGCGGCAGTCAATGCAGCTCTCGACATCATGGAAAGCGAGCCCGAACGCATCGAGCACCTTTGGAAAGTGACCAATTACGCTCTCGACGGTTTCCGCAACATTGGTTGCGAAATTGGACACACGTCGACGCCAATCATTCCATTGTTCATTCGCGACAACAATAAAACTTTTGCAGTCACTCGCGATCTGTTGGACGAAGGCATCTTCGTGAATCCGGTCGTGTCGCCTGCCGTGCCGTCGCAAGACACGCTGATTCGATTCAGCCTCATGGCTACGCACACCATCGAACAAGTCGACATCGCGCTCGACAAAATTGGAAAAGTGTTCCGAAAATACGATATTATCAAATAATCGTTCAGCCACAATTCTTAAACAAAAGAGCAGCCCCCGCATGGAGGTTGCTCTTCTGTTTTCTCACGCCTGAGACGACAACCGGCAAAAAGCAGAGTTGCCTATTTATTTTTTTCTATCAATTCTTTCAAATGGTCTTTTTGCGTTGTCCCGACATGGCGGTCTACGACCTCTCCTTTTTTCAAGAACACCACAGTAGGAATGTTCATAATCCCGAAATGTTCGCAACAATCGGGATTTTCTTCCACATCGCATTTGCGAATATCCACTACTCCTTCATACTCAGAAGCAAGTTCGTCGACGATCGGCGATATTTTCCGGCACGGACCACACCATTCTGCCCAAAAATCGACGACAACAAGGGAATCGGATGCCAATACATCCTGCAAGTCATTGTCCGTTAATTCTTTTGCCATTTTATGATATTTTTTATTCTTTGTGGACAAAGATAGTGAAAGTCGAGCGCAGAAGAAAAAGAATTCATTCATTTTTCTTTTGCCGAGACGCA
>ENA-OOXJ01000245-OOXJ01000245.1-human-gut-metagenome-genome-assembly--contig:-NODE-245-length-49779-cov-7.237109_pt1 | contig 49779 bp, 44 predicted proteins | sample MGYA00241587_ERZ501343 | MGnify/ENA primary metagenome ERZ501343 (study PRJEB25962, sample SAMEA2042918) | human gut metagenome | biome: human gut; feature: human-associated habitat; material: faeces... | reverse complement strand
CAAGCCGAGCGCAGAGGAAAAAGAATTCATTCATTTTTCCTTTGCCGAGGCGCAGCCTATCTTATTCAAAGATACCGCAAGCCGAGCGCAAAAGCGACAAACATAAACAACACTCATGTAATATGCCAAAACGGCACTAACGCGACATAATAACATCCTGCACAAGCCAACAGGCAAAAATGTCACAACACAAACGACATGGCACATTTCTTGCATATTTACAAGCAGTAACAATAGAAAATAAAAACAATAAATATATGAATTTCGACAATTTTACCATTAAATCGCAAGAGGCTGTCCAAGAAGCAGTCCGAATTGCAAAGCAGAACGGCAATCAGGCCATTGAGCCGGTGCATCTGCTTCAAGCTGTGATATCGAAAGGCGAATCGGTTGTAAAATTCATTTTCCAAAAATTGGGCATCAACCACTCGCTAATCGAAATGCAAATCGACAAAGCGATCAATTCGCTCCCTAAAATAAGCGGAGGCGACGAGCAGTATCTTTCGCGCGACGCCAACGATGTGTTGCTAAAATCCATTGATTGCTCCAAAAAATTAGGCGACGAATATGTCACTTTGGAAGCCCTTTTGATGGCCATTTTCAAAACCAACAATCCGGCATCTGTCATATTGAAAGATGCGGGGATGACCGAACAAGAATTGGATGCAGCCGTCAAAGAACTGCGCAAAGGCAACAAAGCCACAAACCAAAGCGCAGAAGACACCTACAACGCATTGAGCAAATACGCCATCAACCTCAACGAACGGGCGAGAAGCGGGAAGCTGGACCCTGTCATTGGGCGTGACGATGAAATACGCCGCGTATTGCAAATTCTAAGCCGGCGAACGAAAAACAATCCTATATTGGTAGGCGAGCCGGGTACGGGTAAAACAGCCATTGCCGAAGGATTAGCACAGCGAATCGTACGTGGCGACGTACCTGAAAACTTGAAAACCAAACAATTGTATTCGCTCGACATGGGAGCGCTCATAGCCGGAGCAAAATATAAGGGAGAATTTGAAGAACGTTTGAAATCGGTTGTCAACGAAGTGACGCAAAGCAATGGAGAAATCATCTTGTTTATCGATGAAATCCATACGCTGGTTGGTGCCGGCAAAAGCGAAGGCGCCATGGATGCAGCCAACATTTTGAAGCCGGCATTGGCTCGGGGCGATTTGCGAAGCATCGGTGCCACGACGCTCGACGAATATCAAAAGTATTTTGAAAAAGACAAGGCTTTGGAACGCCGTTTCCAAGTTGTCATGGTCGACGAGCCGGACGAAATGAGCAGCATAGCCATCCTTCGCGGGCTAAAGGAACGCTACGAAAACCACCACAAAGTGCGTATTCTCGACGAGGCGATTATTGCTGCCGTTCAATTATCGGAACGCTACATCACAGACCGTTTCCTCCCCGACAAAGCCATCGACTTAATCGACGAAGCTGCATCGAAATTGCGGATAGAAATCGACTCTGTGCCACAAGCGCTCGACGAAATTATACGAAAAATATCGCAATTGGAAATCGAGCGGGAAGCAATCCGGCGTGAAGAAGGAGAATCCGAAAAAGTCAAAGACATCGAAAAAGACTTGTCCGAACTCCGCGAAGAAGAAAAGAGCTACATGGCAAAATGGAAAGCTGAAAAAGAGTTGATCAACAAAATACAACAAAACAAAATCGACATTGAGCAACTGAAATTCGAGGCTGACCGCGCCGAACGCGACGGCGACTATGCAAAAGTGGCTGAAATTCGTTATTCCCGAATCAAAAACAAAGAAGACGAGAATAAAAATTTTCAAGCACAGCTCCACGACATGCAAGGCGACAAATCCTTAATCAAGGAGGAAGTCGATGCCGAAGACATTGCCGACATCGTGTCGCGCTGGACAGGCATTCCCGTATCGAAAATGATGACCGGCGAAAGAGAAAAGTTGTTGCATCTCGAAGAAGAATTGCACAAAAGGGTGATCGGGCAAGATGAAGCCATTTCGGCCATCGCCGATGCCGTGCGCAGAAGTCGTGCGGGTCTTAACGACCCCAACCGCCCTATCGGCTCTTTCATTTTCTTAGGCACTACGGGTGTCGGAAAAACCGAATTGGCCAAAGCGCTTGCCGACTATTTGTTCAACGACGAGAACATGATGACCCGCATCGACATGAGCGAATATCAAGAGAAATTCTCCGTGTCGCGGCTCATCGGTCCTCCTCCCGGATACGTCGGCTACGAAGAAGGCGGTCAATTGACAGAAGCCGTGCGCAGAAAACCGTATTCAGTCGTTTTGTTCGACGAAATTGAAAAGGCACATCCCGATGTGTTCAACATCTTGCTTCAAGTGCTCGACGACGGGCGTTTGACAGACAACAAAGGCCGTACCGTCAATTTCAAGAACACGATTATCATCATGACGTCCAACATGGGGTCGCAACTTATTCGGGAAAACTTCTCGAAAATGACCGACACGAACAAAAATGAAGTAATCGAACAAACCAAAAATGCAGTGCTCGAAATGCTCAAATCAAACGTGCGCCCTGAATTCTTGAACCGTATCGATGAAATCATCATGTTCACGCCATTGAACAAAAACGAAATCAAGCAAATCGTGTCATTGCAAATCGACAATGCACGGCGAATGTTGGCGAAAAACGAGATTCGCCTCGAAATCTCCGACAATGCGCTCGATCTTCTGGCCAATGAAGGCTATGATCCGGAATTTGGAGCACGTCCTGTGAAACGTGTAATCCAACGGGAAATTCTCAATCGCTTGTCGAAAGACATTTTGGCCGGAAACGTGACAAAAGAAAAAACAATTATGATCGATACCGAGGGATCACAATTTGTTTTCCGCAACATCTGACATAGTTTGCCTGTAATAAAAATGCTCTTTGAAACTAACTCAAAGGGCATTTTTTATGTTTTGGCAAAACTCGTTTGTTTTACGCGCCACATATCGTATCTTTGCCTTATGAAGGTAGTCATTGCTTCTGATAAATTCAAAGGATCGCTATCCTCCTTGAAGGCGGCCGACGCCATCGCGGAAGGCATTCGCCAAGCAATACCGGAATGCGATATTGTGACACTGCCGGTTGCCGACGGCGGCGACGGGACGGCAGAAGCAATCGTTGCGTCGCGCAGAGGTTCGTGGATTATGGCAAGCACGACAGATCCAATCGGACGGCCAATCACAGCGAAATTCGGCGCACTCGATTGCTGCACGGCGACACTCGACATCGCCACTGCCTCAGGCATCGCATTGCTGCGCCCCGAAGAATTCAATCCATTGGAAAATTCATCCAAAGGCACAGGCCTGCTCATCAAAAAAGCAATAGAAAAAGGATACCGGAACTTTCTAATAGGAGTTGGCGGAAGCGCCACAAACGACGCTGCAACAGGATTGCTTTCCGCGCTCGGTTTCAGATTTCTAAACACGCAAGGCAAAGAAATACGCCCTTGCGGAAAAAATCTGATCGAAATCGAAACGATAGATGCCACCGGCGTTATCCCCGAATTGGCAGACTGTACTTTCAATCTTCTATGCGACGTCGACGTTGCCTTTTACGGCAAAAACGGCGCAGCAACTCTTTTTGCACCGCAAAAAGGTGCAGACAGCGCAACCGTCGAATTGCTCGACAATGGAATGCGCAAGTTTGCCGAAGTCGTCAGAAACACAACCGGAAAAGACATGCAACGTCGACAATATTCGGGCGCAGCAGGCGGAATCGGCGGAGCGTTGTGGGCTTTGCTCGACGCGAAACTATCATGCGGTATTTCCATGCTATTGGAAACCATACGATTCGCCGACCATTTAACCGATGCCGATTTAGTCGTCACGGGCGAAGGTGCCATGGATCGCACTACACTGTTGGGGAAAGCTCCCTATGGCGTATGCCTCGAAAGTACGAAAAAAGGGATTCCCGTCATCGCATTTGCCGGTCGCGTGGAAGATCGCGACTTGCTCAACCGGCACGGGTTTCTCGCTGTGATACCAATTGTAGAAGGGCCAATCACGCTTGCCGAAGCGATTGCTCCTGATGTTGCCTATGCCAATCTTAAAAATGCGTCGCAACAAATCTTCCGCATTCTCCGGCATCGGATAAGATAAACGGTGTTTCGGCAAAACAATTTCAAACAAGTTTGATTGTTTTGCGCTCGTCTTCCGGTATCTTTGAATAAGACAGGAGGCGTCTCGGCAAAACAATTTCAAACAAGTTTGATTGTTTTGCGCTCGTCTTTCGGTATCTTTGAATAAGATAGGATGCGTTTCGGCAAAACAATTTCAAACAAGTTTGATTGTTTTGCGCTCAACTTTCGCTATCTTTGTAATAGTTTGAAAAAACATTACCACTATGAAAAGAGTCATTCCCCCATCCGAACTAATCATCAACCCTGACGGTTCTGTGTTTCATTTGCACATCAAGCCGGAAATGCTGGCCGACAATATCATCTTGGTCGGCGACCCTGCGCGAGTTGATTTAGTCGCTTCGTTTTTCGACAAGAAAAAGGCAGAAGCAACCAACAGGGAATTCCACGCCATAACAGGAGAATATCGCGGGAAGCCCATTATGTGCGTGTCGCACGGCATCGGAGCAGACAACATCGACATCGTTGTCAACGAACTCGACGCTTTGGCCAACATCGATTTCACGACGAGAACGGAAAAAGAACAATTCCGGCAACTCACCATGGTGAGAATCGGGACATCAGGAAGCATCCAACCGGAAATTCCGGTCGGCGCGATGGTCATAGCCCGCAAAGCATTGGGAATCGACGGGGCTTTCCATTTCTATCGAAATTCAGAAAAATTCAGAGACATCGAAATGGAAAACGAATTCATACGGCAAACGGCTTGGAATCCGATTTGGAATCACCCCTATATAGTCGATGCCGACCAAGAACTCGCCGACAGGATACATGCAGAAGGCATATTTGACGGCGTAACCATCACAGCCAATGGGTTCTATGGGCCACAAGGACGCGAACTCCGTCTCCCCCTCGCCGACAGCCAATACGGCTCTTCCCTTCGCAATTTCGAATACAAAGGATTGCGGCTCACCAACTTCGAAATGGAAAGCGCCATGCTGCAAGGATTGGCAAAACTCATGGGACACAAAGCTGTAACAGTATGTTCGATTATCGCAGGCCGCGTGTCGCATTCGGCAAATACCAACTATAAAAACTCCATTGAGGACCTAATCGAAATCATATTAAACAAATTATAGTAACCAAATACTTATAAATCATGGCAAACAAACGACAACTGAAAAAGTACATGAAGGAAATGGCTTCCAGCCTTGCAGGCGAAACCGTATTTATCCTTAACTTCTACGACAATATCGACGAAGAGAAAGCAAATAGCGTCATTGATCGAATTTTAGTACACATGACTGAAAAAATTAGCGACGTATCCGTAAATTTCGACAAGACATGTTCTGAATTTTACAACAACGATCGCCACCAATACCGCAAAGACAAGAGGACTTATTACAAAAACTGCTACAAAAAATTGTATGAAGACTTCAATAGCGGTGTCAAAGATATTTTGAAAGACATGAATGCATTGCTGAGCAAAGAGCAACTTGAAGAAAACAAGAAAGTCGCCAACGAATAAAATTCGGTTCAACAAAACCCCATCTTATTTTTGGCTCGACAATCCAACAATAACATAAGCCTAAACAAAGAAAGCGGAAACCCCTTCGAGAGTTTCCGCTTTCTTATCTATAAAGATTTCGTTTACTTCATTTCGTCCGGATCTTGTCCCCATTGTTGAAGGGCAAGGCGACGATAATTATTGTAACGCCACTGAGCGTTTGCCTTGGCAGCGGCATAAAGTTCTTCAGCTTCTGCCGGATATTGCTTCATTACCGAAGCATAACGCACTTCGCCTTTCAAGAAAGATTCAAAGTTATCCCAATTTGGCTCTTTGCTGTCGAGCGTGAACGGGTTTTTGCCTTCTTTCTCCAATTCCGGATTGTAGCGCCACAAATGCCAATAACCGCATTCTACGGCAGCTGCCTCTTCCGCTTGCGACTTGCCCATGCCTTTCTTCAATCCGTGATTGATACATGGAGCGTAAGCAATGATCACCGACGGACCGTCGTAGGCTTCCGCTTCGCGAATAGCCTTCAACGTTTGAGCTTGATCGGCGCCCATGGCCACTTGTGCCACATAAACATATCCATAAGTCGAAGCAATCAATCCCAAATCCTTTTTACGCACACGCTTTCCGGCTGCCGCAAATTTGGCAATTGCGCCAAGTGGCGTAGCTTTCGAAGCTTGTCCGCCCGTATTGGAATAAACCTCTGTGTCGAGCACCAAGATATTCACATTCTTGCCGGACGCAATCACATGGTCGAGACCTCCGAATCCAATATCGTACGATGCGCCATCGCCGCCGATAATCCATTGGCTGCGTTTCACCAAATGATTCTTCAAATTGTCAAGACGGGCACAGAACGGGCATTTGTCTTTATTTGCCTCAATCATCGGAATCAACTTGTCGGCAGCTGCACGGCTGGCATCCGCATCGTTCTTTCCTGCGAGCCATTCAGCGCAAGCCGCTTTAAATTCGGCAGGAGAATCGGATTCCGCCACTTCCGTCATGATTTTCTCGATGCGGGCAACCATCTTTTCATGCGCCAATGTCATGCCGAGGCCAAACTCACAGAAATCTTCAAACAATGAATTGGCCCATGCCGGTCCGTGGCCTTTCTCATTCGTCGTATAAGGCGTCGACGGAACCGAACCCGAATAAATCGAGCTACAACCCGTCGCGTTCGAAACCATTTCGCGATCGCCGAACAATTGGCTGATCAATTTCACATAAGGAGTTTCGCCGCATCCTGAACATGCTCCGGAGAACTCAAACAACGGCGTGGCAAATTGCGAATTTTTCACATTCGATTTGACATCTACCAAATGTTGTTTCGACGAAACATTCTTCACGCAATAATCCCATTTCTTTTGAACGTCAAGTTGCGTTTCAAGATGCTGCATCGAAAGCGCCTTGTTGCCTTTCTTGCCGGGGCAAACATCAACGCAGTTGCCGCAACCAAGGCAGTCGAGCACATCCACTTGTTGAACAAAACGCATTCCGGTGAAGGTCTTCCCTATTGCAGGAAGCGTGTCTGCTTCGCTGAACGGCGAACCTGCCATTTCTTCCGGAGTCAAAACAAACGGACGAATTGCAGCATGCGGACAAACGTATGCACATTTGTTGCATTGGATACAATTTTCCGGATCCCATGCCGGAACAAACGTTGCAACACCGCGCTTTTCATAAGCGGCTGTTCCTTGTTGCCATGTGCCATCGGCATTATTTTCAAACGCTGAAACAGGCAACAAGTCGCCATCTTGGGCATTGATGGGGCGAACAACATTCGCGATGAACTCCGGATCGTTGTTTTCAACGACAGCATCATCCGGCAGATTTACCCATGCCGGATCAATGTCTAATTTCCGGTATTCGCCGCCACGATCTACTGCCGCATAGTTCTTGTTTACCACATCTTCGCCTTTCTTTCCGTAAGACTTGACAATGAATTTCTTCATTTGTTCCACAGCCAAATCTACCGGAATCACTTCCGTTATACGGAAAAATGCAGACTGCAAAATCGTGTTTGTGCGATTTCCAAGCCCGATTTCTTGCGCTATTTGCGTTGCATTGATATAATAAACTGTGATATTGTTCTTTGCAAAGTATTTTTTCACTTTGTTCGGAAGATTCGCAGCCAATTCATCGCCGCTCCACACCGTATTCAACAAGAACGTGCCGCCTTGGCGCAAACCGCGTGTCACATCATACATATACAAATATGCCTGTACGTGGCAAGCCACGAAATTCGGAGTGTTCACCAAATAAGTGGAACGTATCGGAGTATCTCCGAAGCGCAGGTGAGAGCACGTAAAGCCGCCCGACTTCTTCGAATCGTAAGCGAAATATGCTTGACAATATTTATTCGTGTTTTCACCGATAATCTTCACGGAGTTCTTGTTGGCTCCGACTGTGCCGTCGGCGCCGAGTCCGTAGAATTTAGCTTCAAAAATGCCTTCGCCGCCCAATGCGATTTCTTCTTTCGGAGGAAGCGAAGTGAATGTAACGTCGTCGACAATGCCGATGGTAAATTGATTCTTCGGTTCCGGCAATGCCAAATTCTCGTAAACCGACAAAATTTGCGCCGGAGTTGTATCTTTCGAGCCCAATCCGTAACGTCCGCCAACGATCAACGGAGCATTTTCCTTGCCATAGAAGCATTCTTTCACGTCAAGATACAACGGTTCGCCGTTTGCTCCCGGCTCTTTCGTGCGATCGAGCACGGCAATGCGTTTTGCAGTTTTAGGAACAGCTGCCAAGAAATGCTTGGCAGAGAACGGACGATACAAATGAACAGCCACAAGTCCCACTTTTTCGCCCTTCGACATCAAATAGTCGATAGCTTCTTGTGCAGCTTGCGTCACAGATCCCATTGCTATGATGACACGCTCTGCATCCGGCGCGCCATAATAGGTGAACAATCCATATTTGCGGCCTGTGATTTCCGAGATTTTATTCATATAGTCTTCCACTATTGCGGGAACAGCATCATAATAACGATTGCAAGCTTCGCGATGTTGGAAGAAATGATCGGGATTTTCTGCCATGCCGCGTGCCACCGGCTTCTCCGGATTCAATGCGCGGGCTCTGAATTCAGCCAATGCCTCTTGGTCGATGAGCGGTGCCAAGTCTTTCTCTTCGAGCATTTCAATTTTCTGAATCTCATGCGAAGTGCGGAAGCCGTCAAAGAAATTGACAAATGGCACACGAGCCTTCAATGCTGCCAAATGAGCCACTCCGGCAAGATCCATCACTTCCTGCACCGACCCTTCGCAAAGCATTGCAAACCCCGTTTGGCGCGTTGACATCACGTCTTGATGATCGCCAAAGATACACAAAGCATGCGAAGCCAATGTTCGTGCCGACACATGGAATACGCACGGCAAGTTCTCACCTGCTATTTTATACATGTTCGGAATCATCAGCAACAATCCTTGCGACGCTGTATAGGTCGTCGTCAAGGCTCCCGCTTGCAACGAGCCATGAACAGCACCGGCAGCGCCGGCTTCTGATTGCATTTCTTCGACAAGCACTGTTTCTCCGAAGATATTTTTGCGACCTGCTGCTGCCCACTCATCCACATATTCAGCCATTGTCGACGATGGCGTGATCGGATAGATGGCAGCCACTTCGGAAAACATATAACTGATATGTGCGGCGGCTTGATTGCCGTCACAAGTTAAGAATTTCTTTTCCTTACTCATATTTGCTAATCAATTAATTGATAAATTACACTCTTATTGTCAACCTATTGCTTTTTCCACATACCTCGCGGCATGAACGCCAAGCAATAATTTTCACGTTGCGAAATTACATAAAATATATATCCACTGCAAGAAAAACGCATTGCAATTTCAAGTAAATTTCAAGCTATAATTTTCATGAAAGCACAGCAATCCCGCATTTTGGCTTTTTCTCCAAGTCGCCCATTTCTTCCATAAAAAAGGCAGAGACATTCGAATCCGCCCCTGCCCTATTCCTGACACAGAAACCGCTGTCAATATTTTTCTGCGCCGTTACTTTCATTTTTCTTATTAATCGCCTTTGTCAGCAGCATGTGTGCCACCGTCCAAACTACCACATCTATCACCAAAATCAAATTAATGTTTATGCGTTGGAGCAGCAACAAATTAATCGCGACAAAAACCATTGCAGCCAACACAATCGACGACATTGCCGCCTTGTGCGACATGCCCAACATCAACAATTTATGATGAATGTGGCTCTTGTCGGGCAGAAAAATATTTGCATGCCGCCTAAACCTGTGGATCACCACTCGAATGACATCCAACGCCGGAACCAGCAGCAAAGAAAACGACACGATAATCGACCCTTTGACCTTCGTTTCCATTTCAGGACGCGACATCGAAAAATAGATTGCCAAAACAGCCAATATCAAACCGATACATTGCGAACCGGTATCGCCCATAAATATTTTCCGCCGCTTTTGCTCGTTGCCGAAAACATTATAATAGAAAAACGGGAGCAACGTGCCGAATGTGACAAATGAAAGGTATGCGCAACCCCACATCTCTTCATAATAAAACAACATGCCAAAAAAGAAAGTAGCCACGATGCTTAGCCCCGACGCCAATCCGTCGATGCCGTCAATAAAATTGATGGCATTGATGATAAACACAATTACAACAACTGAGAGCGGCATCCCAATCCACGGCGACAATTCATGCAATCCGAACAAACCGTGGAAATCATTCATCCACACGCCGGACGACACAATCAGCACAGAAGAGATGATTTGCACCACGAATTTTATGCGGTAGCGCAAACCGACCAAATCGTCCATAATGCCTTCGTAGTACAACAATATGATGCTACACAAGCCAAACGACAATTGCAATGGAGATATTTCCAACACATTCCTGTCGTTGACAAACAGCGAGGCAATACCTACGACAAGGCACAACGACACTAAGATCGACGGCACAAACGCGATTCCTCCCAAGCGCGGAACAACGCCCGTGTGGATTTTTCTGGCATCAACGTAGTCAAACAACTTTTTCCGATACGACACCGCTAATATCTGCGGTATAAACCACGCAGTAAAAAACAAGCTAATTAAAATTCCCAATATGACATAAAGCAATTCCATGATTTTAGAAATTTCATTTTGCAAGAAGCAAAAACGCTTCTTGACCGATTTTTATATAGTCTTTCTCTCCCATTTACATTATTACTTTTGCAAAGAAAATCACCCAAACAAGTTTGGCGTTTCTGCGCTCGATTTGCATTATCTTTCGATAAGACAAGCTGCATCTCGGCATAACCGCTCAAACAAGTTTGGCGTTTCTGCACTCGATTTGCATTATCTTTGCAGAAAATTCGACGTCATGCCGGAATTGACAAACCAAGATCTATGGACAACTCTATCAAACAACAGCAATTAGACTTACGCTACCTCCGCATGGCAAAAATATGGGCTGAAAACTCATATTGCCGGCGCAGGCAAGTCGGCGCGCTGTTGGTAAAAGACAAAATGATTATTTCCGACGGATTCAACGGAACCCCCTCCGGATTCGACAATGTTTGCGAAGACGAAACCGGCGTCACATTTCCCTATGTGCTCCATGCCGAAGCAAATGCCATTACAAAAGTGGCAAGAAGCAACAATAGCAGCGAAGGAGCCACACTCTATGTCACAGCCGCGCCATGCATAGAATGCGCAAAATTGATCATTCAAGCAGGAATCAAACGAGTCGTATTTTCCGAACTCTATCGACTTGCCGACGGGCTCGATTTGCTAAAAAAAGCAGGCATCGAATGCACGCTCTTAGAAGAAAAGAGCCAACAATAACCCAACCACATATCATTCGGAGCAATAAAAAATGAGAATTAAGCACAATTCTATCATCTGGTATCCATTAGTCATCGCATTATCGATTGTTGCCGGCATTTTGATTGGAAATTATATCTCCACTCAAAAATTCATCCTCGACAAAGATCGAAAAATCAACGCTGTGCTTAATTTGGTGCAAAGCGAATATGTCGACTCCGTCGATATCAAAGATTTGGTCGAAATGACCATACCTGAGATCATCACCAATCTCGACCCTCACTCTTACTACATCCCTGCCAAATTCGTAACAGAAGAAACAAATAAGCTGGACGGCGCCATCAGCGGAGTCGGCGTTTCTTTCTATATGCTTTCCGACACTGCAAGCATCACTGAAATAATCCCCGGCGGACCGGCCGAAAAAGCCGGCATACTCGCCGGCGACCGGATTGTTTCCGTCGACGGGAAATCCATCGTTGGCAAACAAATAACAGCCGATGAAATTCAAAAGAAAATCAGAGGAGAAAAGGGCACAAAAGTAAAACTCGGAATCAAGCGAAACAGTTCGAAGAAAATATTATACTTCACCATCACGCGCGGCGACATCCCTATCAACACCGTCGACGCTTCCTACATGATCGACCCCCAAACAGGATACATCAAAGTATCAAAATTTGGCAGAAACACTTACGACGAATTCCTGTCGGCTCTCATCAAATTAAAATCGGATGGAGCTAAAAGGTTCATCGTCGATTTGCGCGGGAATGCCGGAGGATACATGGAAATGGCCATATTGATGGTCAATGAATTCCTTCCACAAGGCGAATTGATTGTTTATACGAAAGGACGCAAGGCGAAAGAAGACCTGCAAGTGTGGAGCGACAACCAAGGTTCTTTCCACAACGAGCAAGTTGCCATCCTTATCGACGAATATTCGGCCAGTGCCAGCGAAATTATGGCCGGCGCATTGCAAGACAACGACCGTGCGCTCATTGTCGGGCGCCGTTCGTTCGGAAAAGGCTTGGTGCAAAAACGCATCTATTTGCCCGATAGCAGTGTCGTCCATTTGACCGTGTCGCGCTACTATACGCCGTCGCATCGTTGCATCCAAAAAGATTATGTTCCCGGCGACGATGACGACTACAATATGGAAATTTACAATCGTTACACCCACGGAGAATTCTACAATGCCGACAGCATCAAGGTGGACGAAAGCAAAATATTCAGAACAGCAAACGGAAGAACCGTATATGGCGGTGGCGGCATTGTGCCTGACATTTTCGTGTCGAACGACACCACCGGAATCACCACCTACTACATGAGCGTGGCTAATTTAGGATTAATCCATAAATTCGCCTATACCTACGTCGACATCAACCGCGATTATCTCAAATCCATCAAATCGACAAAACAACTTTTGAAGGCGATGCCCGACGACACTTCCCTGCTCTACGATTTTGTCAACTTTGCAAAAGACAACGGCATACCGGCAAGGTGGTACTACATCAACCAAAGCCAAAAGCTCCTTGTGCAACAAATTCGAGCTTTGATCATCCGCGAAACGCTTGGCGTAGAAGAATTCTACAAATACTACAACAAAACGGACAACACAGTCAATGCTGCATTAAAGGCTTTAAACGAGGGGAAAGGCAGATTCCCAATCACTGTGGAAATACAAGGCAATCACCATTACCACAATTAGCAAATGGGAAAAGAAGAAATTCGGAATGCCGTAAAAATCCGAAAAAAACAATTGGACAATTGCCAACGAAAGATCGCATCCGACCGATGCTTCGACAATCTTGAAAAATGTCCTGATTTTTTATCAGCGCAGCATATACTCGTGTTCAATTCCCTCCCCGATGAAATCGACACAGCCCGATTCATCAAAAAATGGGAAACGGTCAAAACGTTTTATCTTCCGCGTGTAAGCGGAAACGACCTCGAAATTCTTCCGTTGGAAGGAGCAAGCATGAAAGAAGGTGCCTTCCACATTCTCGAACCGGCCAACGGCATTTGTTGCAATCCCGGCAAAATCGAATTGATTGTCGTTCCTGCAATCGCATTCGACCGGAAAGGCAACAGAATAGGCAGAGGCAAAGGATATTACGACCGCTTGCTGAAAAAAGCGTCTTGCCCCAAAATCGGCGTCGGATATCATTTCCAACTATTCGACGAGATTCCGGCCGAACCCCACGACGTGCCGATGAATGCCATCGTGACAGATACAGACATTTTGCAAATAAAATAACGACATGGCCTTAGTTACCCCTGAAACAAAACTATGCGACGTAATTATCGACGAGCCGTCGGTCATTCCCGTAATCAATCGTTTCGACATCGAACTCGGCGTCGGCGACAAAACGATTAAAACAATTTGCAGCGAGAAAAACATCGACTTGAATTTCTTTTTGCTTATACTCAACGCATTCATCTCAGAATCGTTTATTCCGGAAATCGATTTGAAATCGATTAAAGCCAAGAATGTAATCGAATATCTACGGAAAACAAACAACTTCTATCTGCAATGCCAGCTGCCCAACATTGAAAGGCATTTCAACGCGCTTATCAAACAAAGCGACGCAAACAGCAATCTGCCGCTATTGTTCAACTTTTTCAAAGAAGTGCGAAAAGGCATCGAAATTCAGATTGAAAACGACGACAAATGGTTTGAAGAAATCATCCGTCATGAGCAGACGGCCACATGCCCGCCCAAAAGCAAATCGGCTAAGGTCCAGCAATCCGATGCGACAGAAGACAAACTGAACGACTTGAAAAACATGTTTGTCATTCACTTGCGTGGAAACTACGATCGAAACCTCTGCCATGCTGTCTTGCACGCCATCATCAGCCTTGAAAAAGACATCCGGCAAAACGACCGCATACGAAATCGAATCCTCAACCCGATAGCAACGGCTTTGAAAGAATCGGCAACCACAAGCAAACTCCAATGCGACAACTAAACATTGTAATCGTCACACGCGACACCGCCGTCGCCATCGGGCTAAAAAGCCTGATTCGCGAATTGTTCGACATTAACGCATCTTGGATTCGCGAATGCGACAAACTCGCGGAGCAACCGGACCATACGGATTTATATATCGTCGATGCCGAGTCGTTCGCCGCATATCCGGTATTTTTCATACCGCGCAGAACCAAAGTTGCCGTCATGGGCAATTACGAAAATGCCGGCTTCGAGTTGTCTCTCAGCCGCTCATGCAGCGAAGCCAATTTTATTCGCCGCCTTTCTGAAATCCTTGAGAAAATACGCGACAAGCATGCCGATGCCACCGAATTGACACAACGCGAAATCGATGTGCTCCGCCTTGTCGCAAAAGGATACACAAACAAAGAAATTGCCGAACATCTTTTCATCAGCACGAACACAGTGCTCTCGCATCGAAAAAACATTTCGGCAAAGCTTGGCATCAGAAGCGTGTCGGGACTAAGCGTCTATGCCATGATGAATGGATATATCGGAGAAAATCCACACGAAATAAAATGACAAAACTGCCCTTACTCTTCAAGCTCCGACAAGATTTTTTTCAATTCCTCGTCGGTCGATAGCAATTTCGCCTTGCAAAACTTCAACAATTCCAACGACCGCGAAGTGTAGCGCGAAAGATTGTCGATTCCGCATGTTTCGCTTTGCATTTCCTTGACAATCCGTTCCAATTCGCCGATTGCTTCTGCATAGGTCATCTTTTCCAATTCTCCTTGTTCCATATATCTAAACGCTTTTTTATTTTACAATAGAGATGCTTTTTCCCGAAGCGAAATGAGTGACAATTTCGTCGCCGGCAGCAAGTTCGGCAGCATCAGCCACAGCCTTGCCATTCTTCAAAGTCAACGAATATCCCCTCTTCAACACCCTTTCCGGCGACAATAAGTCGATCTGCTTCCAAAGCCCGTCCACGCGCACACGCTCGGCTTCCATTTTCTGTTCCGCCAACGCCTTAATCCGTTGCCAAAGAAACGCCGCGTCTTTCTCCGCCGAAGCCACCCGTCCGGCAGCATAAGTCGGAATCATCGCGGCAAAAGACTTCAAACGGCTTTGATGGCGCACCAATATCTTATCGGCCATCAAAGGAATTCCACTGAAATAATACGACAATTGCCGATACGCTTCTGCCGTCATCTGCATCGCCACATCGGAAATCATCCGCGACAAAGCGTTCAGCTCGTCAAGCGCGCTCTGCGTTTTTGCAATCAGCCACTCTGCCGCCGCCGTCGGCGTCTTCACCCTGACATTTGCCACTTCGTCGACGACCGTATTATCGCGATCGTGACCGATTCCCACAATCACCGGAAGCGGAAAGCACGCTATGGCTGCCGCCAAATCGTAATTGTCGAAAGAATTTAAATCGGATGTCGAGCCGCCTCCACGAATCACGACAACGCAATCAAACAATTCTTTATGTTTTTCGACACGAGCAAGCGCAGCCATGACTGACGGTACTGTATTCGCACCTTGCATCACGGCAGGAAACAAACAAGTATAAAATTGAATGCCCGCCGCATTATGATGCAATTGATTCATGAAATCGCCATATCCGGCAGCGCCCGGGGCAGAAACAATTGCCACGCGCTGGGGGGCTTCCGCCCATTGCAATGCTTTATTCCTGTCTATGATTCCTTCTCGCTTCAACCGAGCGATTATCTCCATGCGCTGTCGAGCCATGTCGCCCAATGTGTACGACGGATTTATATCGCTTATCAACAACGAGAATCCGAATTGCTCATGAAAATTGGCGCTCGCTTCGACCATGACGTTCAACCCGTTTCCAAACGCCTGCCCTGTCGTTTCTTCAAACAAAGAGCGAAGCACATAGAACCGGTTTGCCCAAATGATTGCCCGCGCTTTGGCCACGGTCTGCCCTGTATCCGGATTTTTTTGAACCAATTCCAAATAGCAATGCCCGCCACGAACCATGACATCGCTTGTTTCGCCAAATATCCAACACCGCTGCACTGCTCCGTTTTGAAGCAATCGTCCTATTCGGCGGTTGAATTCCAACAACGATATCGCAGATTCGCTCATACCTGTCCCCCTTTTTCGAGGCACAAACATGCCCACCGCCGTTTTTCAAAAAACGCAACGGGAGCCAAACCGCATTTCTTGCCGGCTTCTTCGACAAACGGAATGTCTTCGACATAAAAACCGCTTAACGTCATGATTCCGCCTTGTCGCAAAGACCGTGCATATTTGTCGATGTCGGCAATGATGATATTCCTGTTGATATTTGCCAGCACATAATCAAAATAGCCGCATTCCGTCACCGTTTCGACGCCACCCAAACGCAAATCCAAATCGACTCCATTGATTCCGGCATTGTCGACCGCATTCAGATAAGCAGGCTCGTCGATTTCCACGCCAACCACATGCACCGCGCCGCGCATCGCCGCCAAAATGGCAAGGATACCGGTTCCCGTCCCCATGTCAAGCAATTTGCGTCCTTCAAGCGGATACGACAGCAAGCGTTCCAACATCAGGCTCGTCGTTTCGTGATGCCCCGTGCCAAACGCCATGCGGGGATCTACCACGATTTCATATTCTGCCTTCGGATATTCCTTATGAAACGAACTGTGGACCACACAACGGTCGCCCACGACAATCGGTTGAAAATAATGTTTCTCCCATTCGCTATTCCAATCTTGCCCCTGAATCAATTCCGCTTCTTCCATCTGCAATTCCCCGTTAAAGGGATATGCCGCCAAAGCGCTCGAAGTGGCCGGTTTGTCGAACAATTCCTTTCGGATATATGCCGACACGCCTTTCTCGTCCGGCACAAAACTTTCAAATCCTACGTCGGCAAGCAAAGCGGCTACTATGTCGCACTCTTCTTCCACGCAAGGATTCAAATTGATCCGCACAAGATAATAATCGTTCATTTCTGGATAAGGTAAGGTATAAAAACAAAAAAAGGATGAATCCTTCGGAATCATCCCGCGTAGCGCCTACGGGAATCGAACCCGTGTTTCAGCCGTGAGAGGGCCGCGTCCTAACCGCTAGACGAAAGCGCCAAAGTTGTTAAGATGTGTCCGGAATGAGACTCGAACTCACACGAGCTAATGCCCACTACCCCCTCAAAGTAGCGCGTCTACCAATTCCGCCATCCGGACATCAGAGCGAAAAACGGGACTCGAACCCGCGACCCCAACCTTGGCAAGGTTGTGCTCTACCAACTGAGCTATTTTCGCAGTCATTTTATCGTTTTGCGGTTGCAAAGATAAAATGCTTTTTCGGATTACACAAAATTTTATCCGCTAATTTTATCTACTTTGAAAAGTTTTATCGTCCCGACAATATACGGATCAATAATTTCGCGCGAAAATCACACGGCGTGCCGAAGGTTTGCCGGTAAAAATGCAAGTTCCCGGCGTTTCGTCGCCATCAAACGGGATGCAGCGAATCGTCGCTTTCGTCTCTTCTTTCACGCGTTCCTCGGTTTCTGTCGTCCCGTCCCAATGAGCAAGCACAAATCCCCCTGCTTCAATTTTTGCTTTAAATTCTTCATAGGAATTGGCTTCTGAAATATGCTCATCGCGGAATTTGCGGGCTTTTTCGTAAATATTCACCTGTATTTCTTCCAACAAAGAAGCCACACGCTCGACGATGCCTTCCAACGGCACAGTGTCCTTTTCGAGCGTATCGCGACGCATGATTTCCACAGTGCCATTTTCCAAATCGCGTGCGCCGAGGGCAAGACGAACGGGAACGCCTTTCAGCTCATAATCGGCAAATTTGAATCCGGGGCGCTTATTGTCGGCATCATCGTATTTCACGCTAATTCCCTTCGCCTTCAAACCGTCGACAATGGCCGCAACCTTCTCGGAAACGGCAGAAAGTTGTTCTGCATTTTTATAAATTGGGACAATAACCACTTGTATCGGAGCAAGATGAGGCGGAAGCACCAATCCGTTGTCGTCGGAATGCGTCATAATCAATGCGCCCATCAAACGAGTCGACACGCCCCACGAAGTTGCCCACACATATTCCAATTGGTTTTCTTTGTTGATAAATTTCACGTCAAATGCCTTGGCAAAATTTTGGCCAAGGAAATGCGAAGTGCCCGACTGCAATGCCTTGCCATCTTGCATCATCGCCTCTATCGTGAACGTTTCCAACGCTCCGGCAAACCGTTCGTTGGCGGTTTTCACACCTTTTATAACCGGAACAGCCATATATTTTTCGGCAAAATCGGCATACACGTTCAGCATCTTCTTTGCCTCTTCCAATGCTTCTTCCTTTGTGGCATGAGCCGTATGGCCTTCCTGCCATAAAAATTCTGCCGTGCGCAGGAACATGCGCGTCCGCATTTCCCATCGGAACACATTCGCCCATTGGTTGCACAAGATAGGCAAATCGCGATAGGAATGAATCCAATTTTTATAAGTGTTCCAAATGATTGTCTCCGATGTCGGGCGAATGATCAATTCTTCTTCCAATTTAGCTTCAGGATCGACAACCACGCCGCTGCCGTCTTCTGCATTTTTCAAACGATAGTGCGTGACTACGGCGCATTCTTTTGCAAAGCCTTCCACATGCTCGGCTTCCCTGCTCAAAAAAGATTTCGGAATCAACAACGGAAAATATGCATTCACATGCCCCGTTGCCTTAAACATATCGTCCAATTGGCGTTGCATCTTTTCCCAAATCGCATATCCATAGGGTTTTATGACCATACACCCTCTCACTGCCGATTGCTCTGCAAGATCCGCCTTTATTACCAAATCGTTATACCATTGCGAATAATTTTCGCTACGTTTTGTCAATTCCTTTAGCTCCTTTGCCATTTTTGTTGAATTTTCCGGCAAAGGTACAATGTTCAGCGCAATTTAGCAAGTATCGAAATTCCTTGCCGATTGCGTTTTCGACCCGTCGCGCGGAGCACATTCCGTCAGTCCGGAAGTTTGCCTTCGGAAGCCGATTGAATCATGGCGCGCCCCGGCACCAAATAGATTTCCAATCGCCGATTCTTGCTGCGGTTTTCCACCGAATTGTTTGTATACAACGGCTCGGAAGCTCCCATCGCATAAGGAATGACATAATCGGTTTCTGCCGCATGCTGCTGGAACCATTCCAAAACGGCAAGCACGCGCGCGCTCGTCAGATTGTCGGTATATGCTGCCGACCCCGTATCATCGCTATGCATTGCAAGCAGCATCCTGTACATGTCGCGTTCTTTCAAGAATCCCACATACGGTTTCAAATATTTTGCCGCCGTCGGCTTCAACACCGTATCATTGGGCAAAAACAATTCGTTGCATTCTATGGTGGCAATGATCACTTCCCCGTTTCGCATCGTTTCGACCTGCTCTCCGGCAGCAACCAATTTCTTTGCCTGCCTCAATTGATATGCGCGAATTGCCTCTTTTTGGTCTAAAAGCTTCGGGATTCTGACATTGTCGTCCAGCGAACTGTCGTAAAGCAACTCCAATTCTTCCGCTGCCGTCATGGAATTATCGGTCACCGGATCAACTACATTTTCATCCTCTTCCCGACATTCGGCCGCGTCGGCATCATCTTGCTTGCCGCCAGTGAAAAATTCCTTGACAGCCGATGCGCTGCGTTTGAAAAAATTATCTTTTGCATCGAGAGGTTCCGATGCAAAAGCAGCGATTACTGCCATTGCGATACCGCATCTTGCAATTTTATATATCGTTTTTCGCAAATCCATGCTTATCCTACCTATTTAAAGTATCTTCATACGCCAATTCCAACCGAACAATCTCTGCAATTTCATCGAAGGAAAACTCCCTGCCCTTCATCCGTTTCGCCACGGCAGCAACAACGTCGCGCTCGTCCGGCTCGCGATCGACATCGCTCAAACTAAGAAAGCCCGCCGATTCGTAATAGTCAAAAATCAAATCGATAATTTCAAGAATTTGGTTTTTAGACAAGCTTCCTGACAAGTTTTCGGGCAATCTGTCCTTTATGAAACGAACAGCATCCTCTTCATCATATATGGGAAAATCAATTTCTTGGCTCATTCGCGTTAGAATTTGTTTGCTAAGGTAAGAAATTCAGGCAAACAGACAAATTCTCAAAACAGTAAATGGGATATTTTAGGGAATATTTAATCAATTTGGACATCAATCATGCCTTGCGGCAAATCCATCACCAAAGTTTTTGAATCTTCCCGTATCTCTACGATAAAGTCGTCCGTGATGGGTATATAAAAATTTCGACCGTCTCTTTCCATCACGAAAAGCGCGTTTTCCGTCGAAAAGTCCACATCTGTGATCTCGCCTATCTTCGCGCCATCTTGGTCAATCATGGAATAACCTATCAAAAAATCGCCCCTTACTTCTTCCACATCCGAAAACTCTTCGCGCAAGGCGTAAATTTTCTTGTTCACGAAGCGGCGCGCATATTCTTCCGTATCGACGCCATCCATCTTCAACAGCACGGAACTGCGTCCTTTCGTGCGGATTCCCGACACGAAAAACGGGACAAATATGCCGTCCATCGACACAATCAACGCTGAAAACGATTCAATGTCTTCCGGATCGCACACCACCGTTGCCGACATCTCTCCGCCAATGCCATGCGCCTTGTTGAATTGCCCGATTTCGACTAACTCTTCCGCAGTAATCATGCCTGTGTCATTTCCGCTTTTTGGACTTCTTTCCGCTATTTTGATTGGATGGTTGAATCAACTCCTTAAAATCGCGCAAATGATGGGTTGCAGGGTCCAGCACGATTCGGCCACGGGAATATTCCGCCAAATCCTTGAACACCTTTTCGTCCTCCACGCCTTCATTATTCACTTGCAACAGCAGTTTTTTCATGTGTTGCGCAATCAGCATCGACAAATTTTCGCGCTCCTCTCCTTCCGGCATCTCCGACGCGATGTCGATCAACCGTTCGATGATTTTCCCATAATGGCGATAGCGAATCGGCGTCAATTTATAAGGAACTTTTTCAGGCTTCGATTGCAGGCTTTCTTTCGGGATAACTTCGCAAGGATAATCTATATCCAGCTTGAAATCCGACATAATCGCCAATTGATTCCACAATTTCTTATTAAAGTCGTCCACATCACGGCGATCAGAAAACAAATTGCTCATGATTTCGACAATGGCTTTCGCGCAACGCGTCCGCTCTTCCCGTTCCGGTATAGTCAGGCAATAATCCACCATCTGCTGTATATTGCGCCCATATTCCGGTAAAATCAATTTCTCTTTTTTAGTATTGTATTCCAACATCGTTTCTCTCACTTTAATACATTTTTCTTTGGCACTGTCGCATAAAACTTTTTCAGATAATTCGGCGTGGAATATGCCAAATCGAGAAAATCCTGTTCCCGATATGCCTTTTCCGACAACGCAATCATGTCGGCCGCATTCGGACGCACGCCAAGTATGAATTCCGCATTTTTATGCTTGATCACTTCCGACACTTTATCCGCGCCGTTGCCCATGAACAGCAACCGCCGTTCGGCCAACAAGCCGGCAAACGAGTTTTCATCGACAATCATTGCCTGATTGCCAACTATTTCATTTAACGCCAAGTCGTAAACGCCGGTAAAAACTTCCATTCGGCGCGCATCTATCATTGGCACAAAATATTCGTCAGGCTCCACGTGCTTCGAAAACATGACCGACACGCTCAGCAATTTCAGCGTGTTCACGCCAATCAACGGCACGCCAAGGCCGAAACAAAGGCCTTTCGCCTCCGACAAGCCGATGCGCAATCCCGTATAAGATCCCGGTCCGATGCTCACTGCAACCGCATCAAGCGCCAACTCGCACTGACGGGCATAATCCAAAGCATTCTTTACAAACGGGCCCAAAACCACTGCATGATTCCGCCCTTTGTAATCGGCATCATGAAATTTCATTTCCCCTTCGTGCGACAAACACACGGAGCAGACATCGGTCGAAGTTTCTATATTTAAAATTGTTGCCATCCTTTAACAGCCTTGAAACGCGTGCAAAGTTAGCACCTTTTCCACTAAAAATAAAGCAATGCGAAAGAATCCGATTCGGAGATAAAAGCTACTACGCGATTTTTCCGTAAATTTGTCGCAAAATAAATCATTCACTTCTTATCGATTTCTATATGATCAACTTCTTCAAAACTACGACAGGCTCAATTATCGCATTAGAATCCGACCACAAGTTGGACAACAACGAAATTGAAAAACTTCAATGGCTGTTCAGCGGAGCTTCGCTATTAAACACCGGTTCGCTCGACGGCAAATTCATTGGTCCGAGAAAGGAAATGATCACCCCGTGGAGCACCAACGCCGTGGAAATCACACAAAACATGGGATTGTCGGGAATTTCTCGAATTGAAGAGTATTTTCCCGTAAAAACAAAAAATCCGACATTCGACAAAATGTTGCAACGCCTATACGACGGAATCGGGGAAAACATTTTCGAAGTCGACAAGAAGCCGGACGACATCATTCATATTTCCGACATTGAAGCATACAACGATGAAGAAGGGCTGGCGCTTAGTCCGGAAGAAATCGATTACTTGAAATCCCTGTCGAAAAAATTAGGACGCCCGCTGACCGACAGCGAAGTGTTCGGATTCTCGCAAGTCAATTCCGAGCATTGCCGCCATAAAATATTCAATGGCGTGTTTATCATCGACGGAGAAGAAAAGCCGTCGTCGCTTTTCAAACTGATTAAAAAGACATCCCAAACAAATCCCAACAAATTGGTGTCTGCATATAAAGACAATGTGGCATTTGTCGAAGGACCCGTCATAAAGCAATTCGCACCAAAAAATCCACACCAGCCGGACTATTTCGAGGTGAAGGACATCGAAACGGTGCTGTCGCTGAAAGCCGAAACCCACAACTTCCCGACAACGGTGGAACCGTTCAATGGCGCAGCCACAGGCACAGGCGGCGAAATTCGCGACCGTCTCGGAGGCGGAAAAGCCAGTCTTCCGCTTGCAGGAACGGCGGTCTACATGACATCCTATCCGCGCACCGAGTCCGGACGTCCGTGGGAAGCATCGGCTCCGGCTCCACGCAAATGGCTCTACCAAACGCCGGAAGAAATTCTCATCAAGGCTTCCAACGGCGCTTCCGATTTCGGAAACAAATTCGGGCAACCGCTCATCTGCGGCTCCGTCCTGACGTTTGAACACAAAGAAAAAGATGAAGAATTTGCCTACGATAAAGTAATCATGCTTGCCGGCGGCGTCGGATTCGCAGCAAAAAGAGATGCAATCAAAGGCGTGCCCGAACCGCATGAAAATGTCGTGCTGATGGGAGGCGACAACTACCGCATCGGCATGGGCGGCGGCGCTGTGTCGTCGGTCAACACAGGGCAATACGCCAATGCCATCGAGCTTAATGCCGTGCAACGCGCCAATCCGGAAATGCAAAAACGCGTGTCGAATGTGATTCGCGCCCTTGCCGAATCCGACTCAAACCCCATTGTTTCCATCCACGACCATGGAGCCGGCGGACACCTCAACGCGCTTTCCGAGCTTGTCGAAGCCACCGGAGGAAAAATCGAAATCGACGCGCTGCCAATAGGCGACCCCACGCTTTCCTCCAAAGAAATAATCGGAAACGAATCGCAGGAACGCATGGGCATGGTTGTCAAAAAAGAAGACATCGACAGAGTGCGGACAATTGCCGAACGCGAACGCGCACCGTTCTACGTAATCGGAGAAACGACCGGCGACCATCGTTTTGTATTCGAGCAAAAAGATGGCATTCGACCCATCGATCTGGCAATGACCGACATGTTCGGAAGTTCGCCGAAAACCTACATGACCGACACGACCCGCCGCCGGCTGCTCGCGCCTGTCAAATACAAGACGTCAAAACTCAACGATTACATAGAAGAAGTGCTCCGGTTGGAAGCCGTCGCTTGCAAAGATTGGCTGACCAACAAAGTCGACCGTTCCGTGACGGGCAAAATTGCCCGCCAGCAATGTCAAGGAGAAATCCAGTTGCCATTGAGCGACTGCGGAGTCGTGGCATTGGACTATACCGGCACGAAAGGCATTGCCACGTCTATCGGACATGCGCCGCAAATTGCGATTGCCGATGCAGCGCAAGGCTCCATCGCCTCGATTGCCGAAGCATTGACCAACATTGCCGGAGCACCGCTTACCGACGGTCTGAAAAGCGTATCGCTCAGCGCCAATTGGATGTGGCCATGCCGCAACGAAGGCGAAGATGCCGCGCTCTATCGCGCCGTGGAAGCATGCAGCGATTTTGCTTGCGCGCTCGGCATCAACATCCCCACCGGCAAGGACAGCCTCTCAATGACGCAAAAATATGGCAACAAGAAAGTCAAAGCGCCGGGCACAGTCATTATTTCCGCTGCCGGAGAAGTGAGCGACGTGAAAAAAGTGGCCGGTCCTGTGGTGCAGAACAAAAAAGGCACTTCGCTGCTCTACGTGGATTTCAGCAATTCTCCGTTGGCGCTTGGCGGTTCTGCTTTCGCCCAATCGCAAAACAGTATTGATGCCGACGTGCCGCGCATCGCTTCCGCCGAATACTTTGCAAACGCGTTCAACGCCGTGCAGCAACTTGTCGACAAAGGCATGGTTCTTGCCCTCCACGATGTCTCGGCAGGAGGCTTGATCACGACATTGCTGGAAATGACTTTTGCCAACGTCAAAGGCGGGTTGACCATCGACCTGAATGGCTTTGCCGACAACGACATCGTGAAAATCCTATTTGCCGAAAACAGCGCCATCGTCATGCAAATCGACGACAAGGACATGCAAAAAGCAACCGGCGTGCTCGACAGCTACGGCATCCGCCACTTGTGCATCGGCAAGCCGCAAGACGAACGGGCGTTGCTCCTCACCCACCAAGACAAGGACTACCTGCTGTTTATCGACTACTTGCGCGACATTTGGTTTGAATCGTCCTATTTGCTCGACCGCAAGCAGAGCGGAGAGGCATGCGCAAAAAAACGTTTCTTGAACTACAAAAAGCAACCCATCCGATATCGTTTCCCGAAAGAATTCAAAGGCACGCTCAATTCCTACGGGCTGGAAGCCGACAGGAGGAAGCCGACAGGCATCAAGGCCGCCATCATCCGAGAAAAAGGAGTCAATGGCGATCGCGAAATGGCCTATTCCCTCTACCTTGCAGGATTCGATGTGAAAGACGTGCACATGACCGATTTGACATCCGGACGCGAAACGCTCGACGACGTGAACATGATTGTGTTCTGCGGCGGATTTTCCAACTCCGACGTGCTTGGCTCCGCAAAAGGATGGGCAGGCGGATTCCTTTGGAACGACAAAGCAAAAGCCGCATTGAAAAAATTCTATGCACGACCTGACACGCTCAGCCTCGGTATTTGCAACGGTTGCCAATTGATGATTGAACTGAACCTCATCAATCCGGAACACCGCCAAAAAGCCACGATGCTCCACAACGATTCGCACAAATTCGAATCGCAATTCATCGGACTGACCATTCCGGAAAACAATTCCGTCATGTTCAAATCCCTGTCGGGTTCGAAATTAGGCATCTGGGTTGCCCATGGCGAAGGAAAATTCAATTTGCCGGAAGGCATGGAAAACTACAACGTCGTGGCACGATATGCCTATCGCTCCTATCCGGCCAACCCGAACGGTTCGCCGGACGGCGTTGCAGGCATCGCCTCTGCAGACGGTCGCCACTTGGCAATGATGCCCCACCTCGAACGGGCCATTTTCCCGTGGCAATGCGGCTACTATCCCGAAAATCGCCGTTCCGCCGACGAAGTAACGCCGTGGATAGAAGCATTTGTCAATGCCCGCCGCTGGATCGAGCAACACAAAAAATAAACTTGACCTGCACAATAAAAAAACGGACGGAGACGCTATATGCAGCCTCCGTTCGTTTTTGTTTAAAAATACCCCTGAAACCGACTTGGAAATCAAAACCGTAATTTTATTCAGTTTTGAGCAGCTTTTTGCTTTTGGAGCAACAATTCTCCAATCTTGCCATTCAACATGCCATCAAAAAAAAGATCATAAAAAGGTTGTACCTATACAACCATATTCAAAACTTTTTGTATATTCGCATCGTTGACAATAAATGTTCAGGCGCATGAAATACCTAAATATCAAAAAAGCATTGGCTGCGTGGCAGGAGTTACAACCATTATCCGATAAGGATAGGGAAAGGCTTAGCCGTCGTTTTACAGTGGACTTCAACTACAACAGCAACCACATTGAGGGTAATACATTAACCTATGGCCAAACGGAAATTTTGTTGCTCTTTGGGAAAGTGATTGGCGAGGCAGATGTGCGTGATGTACAAGAAATGACAGCAAGCAACGTTGGCCTTCGCATGACGACTGAGCAAGCGAGAGTGAAAGAAACTCCCTTGACTCAGAATTTTATCAGAACTTTACATAAGACTCTACTTCGTGAAGATTACACAGTATATCGTAATCTCTCTAATGGCGTGCAGACAAGTTACGTAATACACGCCGGTCAGTATAAGACTAGACGAAATAGTGTCATTACACGATACGGCGATAGATTTGAGTATGCTTCGCCAGAAGAGACGCCCGGACTAATGGCGGACTTGGTGGATTGGTATAACAAGACCGAGCAAGAAGGAAAACTTTCTCCTGTGGAGTTAGCAGCGTTATTCCATTACCGCTATATACGCATTCACCCCTTCGAGGATGGGAATGGTCGCATTGCCCGACTGATGGTAAACTTTATTCTAATTCGCCATAATTACCCGATGGTCGTTGTTCGCAGCCGCAAAAAGAGTGAATATCTGGAAGCTCTGCATCAAGCCGATCTCGAAGTAGGTCCTGACCCTAATGATGGTGCTCACGCAGAAATTAAGGATATTCGCCCGTTTTTGAAATATTTCAATAATCTAGTCGCAACAGAAGTTTATAACAATGTATTGTTTGTAAGTGAAAAGAATGAAAATGTGTGGTGGTATGATGGAGAACGCATTGCATTCCGAACCCCCAATTATACAAAGATTCTGAATGCTATGCGAACTGAACCGACACTTACTTTGTCCGATATGAAAGAAATCACGGGAATCAGCATCGCAGCTATCCAAAAACTGCTCGATCAGCTCATACAGAAAAAATACGTTGAACGAGGCGAGAAGGATGGCAGTTGGAGAGTATTTGTGACGCAGTAACAATATATGTTATGCTCCACAATAGATATCTTTTTACAATCATTGTGAGCATCTGTGTAACAACCATATTAAAGCTAACACAACGCTCGTCAAACATAAACAACGTGAGTTCGATATAATTCAAAACAAAGTTAGTTGCCCGCCGCTGGATCGAGCAACACAAAAAATAACTTGACCTGCACAATAAAAAACGGACGGAGACGCTATGTGCAGCCTCCGTTCGTTTTTGTTTATGTGTCATTTGATTTTCAATTCGGGAATAAGCGGGACAACATCGAGCAACTCCAAATGCTCCACCATCGAGAGCGTGCCTTGCTTGTATTTTTGGAAATGCGGCGTCTTTAAGTGGCTTTCGTAAGCAGCCCGATCTGCATAAATTTCGAGAATTGTCACATTGTGCGGCGCATCTTTCTCGGCGGTGGCATAAAGCGCCAGCACACCCGATTCCAACCGCATCGATGCTTCAATTTCTTCTTTCAGAAAGGCATTGTAAACATCCAACTGCGCAGGATCGACCGTGATTTTCGAAAGGCGCACCAAATTCTTTCCGGCAGAAGCGGGCTTGGCGTATTCCTCTTTAATGATGCGCAACGCTTTGATAGCTGCAGGGAATCCGACATACGGCAAGCATTGGACCACGGCGGCAGTCAGCGTTTCGGGCGTGTTGCCTGCATTCATATTGCCGTGATAGTGCGAACGGAGTTGGCTTTCTGCCTCCAATGCAGTCAATATGCAATACCCCAACAACTCACGAGTTTTCAAATCAAGAGCGCCACGGCTGTATATCTCCCCGAAGAAATAATCCGTGAGAAACCGCGCCACGTCCTTGCCCATGTCGTCGGGCAATCCTTCCATCACCGACGAGATGCCGCCACGATAGAGTTTGTCCTGAATCGCCTTGCCCGTTTCGTGGCGATCTTCCTCCGTCACAGTGCCTTGCCTTTCCAATGGCAGGCTGACACCCCGTTCCTTGAACACCTCATTCACCGCGCTCACGGCATTCAACATCTTGGGAAAACCGATGAACGGCGCAGTGAGATACATAGCCTCGCGCAATTCTTCGGGCGCAACACCCACGTTCAACGCCGCGCCTGCATGGGATTTCAATTGCGGGAGCGTTTGCATCGTGGCAAGCGCGACACATGTAATCATTTCCCGTTGCTTCAACGTCAGATTCCCTGTTTGGAAAACTTCTCCAAAAATGAACTTTTGAAGGATGTCCATCATCTCAGAGTCCGTTCCCTGTCCTGTAAGGGCTTCTCCGCCAAACAGGGTGTGATAATTCTGTTTGCAAACTTCAATTCTGTTCATGTCTCCATTCGTTTGCGCCATCATTGACAAACTGCTTGCCAATACGACTGCCAATATTATCTTTTTCATCTACTATTCAACACTATGAGTTTCTGACCTTATTCTCCCGACACAAAGATTTTGCGCACAATGCTATCTGCTCCATTTTGCAAACATGCAGCATAAACGCCGGACGGCAACGACGACACGTCCGTATCCTGCTCAAAAGAAACAAGACGCAGACATCCGGATAAATCGTATAAAGAAAGTCGATCAAACAACCCTTCTACGCTTAAAATGCCATCGCGAAAAATCATCGCCGATTCCGCATCCTCTATCGCCGTCACACCCGAGTTGCCGCCCAATCCGGTTTCCTCCAACCATTCCGCAATCATCGCATGGCAATTCGGAGTTTGCGACGAACGTATCCAAAGGCTGGGACTTACGAAATTGCCTTCGGGAATAAGGCGCCGCGCATCGGCTTCAACGCCGCTGATCCCGCTGCTTGCGCTCGATACAATCAACCCGATGCGCTTGCCCGACATCCTGTCGCCATTGGCAAACAAAAATGTCTGCATCGGAGCGGCCATGCTGCTCCACCAAAGCGGTGCAGCCACAATCACTTCGTCATAACTTTCAATGTCGACCTCTATCGGCTTGATTGCCGGATACGACGACGCATCGTCGGGATTTTCCCTTATTGCCGCAATCAACGCGCTGCCAAGCGCATAATTGTTGGCAGCATAGTCGAGACCTTCCTCCGCCGGTTCGACCCTGACAACATCGGCATCATTCAATTGCGTTTGCAAATCAGCGACAATCGTATGCACATTGTTCGTATAACTGTAATACACGACAAGTGTTCTTGCTTCCATGCCAATCCATGCAAGCAAAATCATTGAAAAACCAAACAATCGCTTCATAATCTATTTCTCCTTCTATTTTTAAGATTCGATATAATTCTTTCCAAAGCTCATACATTTGCCGATAGTTTCGCCTGTGCGCAGATAAGTGTAGTTCGGCATCTCGAAGAGCACGGGTTTCAACTTGCCATAGTCAGGCATTCCCTTTTCGTTCAGGCAATCCTCGTCCACGTAGGTGTTCGTTATCTTGCAGATGAAATTGTCGAAAGTTTCCGTCTCATAATTGTCCACGACTTCGCACTCCATCACCAACGGACTTTCGTCAACGACAGGCGTCCCCGCTTCGCCCAAATGATATGCAAATACATCCGATTTGTCCACATTCGCGCCACTGATGCTGCCCACATAATCCGCTCGCTCCAACATTGCTTCATTCACCATATTGACGGATATCTTGCCCACCTGCTTCACGCCATCATTGGAGTAATGCTTCTTGAACATGCTCAGCATGATTCGGTCGTGCCCGATGATGCCCACATGGGCAACAAGCAGCCAATTCACTTTTCCGTTCACTTCCGTACCCACGACCACTGCGGGTGTCGGGTACAATGCCAATACATTTCCGATGATTTTCTTCATTTCTATCTATTTTAAGCATTTATAATCTTGTCTTTTTTTTGACTGTGCAGACAGTCCCTTTAATATTTCAATCTCGTTGGGCTCCAAAAACATGCAATCCTCTCCACTAAGAAAAACTCGCAAGAGCCGACGCGGCGCAACGTGATGGCGGTCGGCTATGAAGCATACCGCCTCGTCCGCGCACAATTCTTCGGGCAACTCTGTTTTCCGTTTCATTGTATTCTCGTTTTTTCACTTGACACAAAATTACACCGAAGCAATAAGAGGCCTTGTAACCATAAAGAGGCAAACTGTACCATTTTTACAGAATTTATGCCCAACGTAAGTCATTGTCCGTGAAATGCCTTATCTTTGTATAAGGCAAACGCCACGCGGCAATCTGAAAACAAGTTTTCATAGCCCTCATTTGCATATCAGTTTAATAAAAAACAGGATGAGCAAGATTCTGAAAGTTAGGAATGTCAATGACTATGGCCGCTATCTCGGTGCAAAGGAGCAGCACCCGTTGATCAGCGTCATCGACTATGCCGAGGTGTCGCCCGTGCGCCACAGCTTGAATGACTACGGCGTGTACGGCATCTTCTTCCATGATGAAGCAGAGATCGATCTTGCATACGGCTGTGGCAAATATGATTACAAAAAAGGCACCGTTATCTGCGTGGCTCCCGGACAGATAGGTGGCAAAGAGGACAACGGCGAGGAAGTAATGCTGACGGGTTGGGCGTTACTTTTCCACCCCGACTTGCTTCACGGTTTCCCGTTGGAGAAACGTATCAAGGAATATTCCTTCTTTGATTACCGCATCAACGAAGCCCTCCACATGACCGATGAGGAGCACGATATCTTAGCCTCGCTGATGCGCCAAATACGCGAGGAACTCGGCAAGAAACCGGACGAGATTCAGAATGCCATCCTCGTGGGCTACATCGAATTGGCACTCAACTTTTGTCAGCGTTTCTACAACCGCCAGTTTGTCACCCGAAAGATAGAGAATTCCGACATCCTTGTCCGCTTCGACCGCCTGCTCCGCGACTATTTCGACCAAGAACGACAGCAAGGCAATGGCTTGCCCACCGTGCAGTATTGCGCCGACAAGCTCTGCATGTCGCCCAACTATTTCGGCGATGTCATAAAAAAGACCACCGGCGACACTGCGGGCAACCATATCCGCCAATTCGTCATCCAGCTTGCCAAGAACGGGCTGGCGGCAGGAGAAACCGTTTCCCAAGTGTCCGACCGCCTCGGCTTCGAATACCCCCAGCATTTCAGCCGGATGTTCAAAAAGCTGGAAGGCATCACTCCGTCGGAATATTGCCAGCAGCTGCACTCTTGACAAACAGGCTTTCAGCATTCTTCCATAGGAGCATATCCACATATCCGGAAAGTTCCTTGTCCGAAGCGAGCGTCTGCCTTAGCCTTTGCAGATTGGCTTTCAGCACGGCATCGGGCAGGTAGGGATAATCCGAGCCATAAAGGATGTGGTCGGGCGTGGTAATGGTGAGCAACGACCGTAGGACTTCAAGGGTAGGACTGCCCGCCAAGTCGAAGTAAAGGCGCGAGAGGTTGCCACCCCAATCTATTGGCTGCATATAGCCTTGCTTCACCATTGCCGGAAGAATGGATTTCATTCTCGGCAATGCCAACGGCAAGAACGAGCCGCAATGGGGCACGACTACTTTCAAGTTCGGGTAGCGCACCAGCACGTTCCTTGCCAGCATATTCACCACGGCGCGGGTGGTCTCCGCCGGATATTCGTACATCGCCAACGGCGTGGTGGCGACGATTCCCTCAGGATAAGGCGTGGAGCGGTGCGGATGGATAATGATGACGGCATGACGCTCGTTCAGTACTTCCATCAGCGGGTCCAACGCCTCATCGCCCAAATATTGCCCCCTGCTGTTGGTCGCCAGCTTCACGCCGTCCGCTTTCAACGTATCAAGCGCATAAATGGCCTCCTTGATGGCAGCGTCCACATCGGGCAGAGGCAAGGCAGCACAGAACTTGAACCTGCCGGAATATTGTTGTTTCACCCTCGCCGAAACCTCATTCACCCTACGGATACACTGAGCGCTTTCCTCCGCATCGCCATAATACGGTTGTGGCGCGGGCATCGCAAGCACGGCGGTGCGGATGTCGGCACTGTCCATAAAGGCAATGTGCCGCTCCGCATCCCACGTGGGCAACGGGAAAGTTTCTTCTAGTTCAGCCCCGTGCACTTTCAGCACTTCCACGTATTCGGGAATTACAATGTGAGCATGAACATCTATCGCCTGCCATGCTTTTGCCGGCTGCATCAAAACAGCAATCTGCAAAACGAGAATCAATTTCTTTTTCATCTTAAATATCCAAATGAAAAGATACCTATCCAAATTGGACAAGTATCTTTTCCTATTCTTTTTTATTGAAATTTATTTGTACGATTCCCGATAAATGTTCACAATGTCCTCATCGGTCATTTGTACGCGATCGCTGGTGAACATCACGCCCATTACCTCGCGAGTGTTGCGCATCAGCGTCTCGAACTCGTCAGGTGTGATACCGTAGTCGGACATCTTCATGTCTGCCACGCCGCAAGCCTCCTGCAAGCGAGTGAGTGCAGTGAGGAAATCTTCGGGCTTCGTGGCTTCGGGCATCCCCATAGCTTGGGCCATGCGGATAAAACGGTCGTCGCAGGCGTGATGCTCGATAAAGTATTTATAGTATGCCTTGCTGACCATAATCAGCCCTGCCCCATGAGGCAATGCCGGATGGTAGGCAGAAAGCGCGTGTTCAAGGGCGTGTTCGTTGGTAATCAGTGTAAGACACATTACTACGCCCGACAGCGTGTTGCCGAAAGCCACGTGGGTGCGAGCTTCCATATCTTTTCCGTCATTCACGGCACGTGGCAAGTATTTAGCCACATTTTCAATAGCAGTCAGTGCGTACATATCGCTCATCAAGTTCGCGCCACGGGCGATGTAACCTTCCGTGCTGTGGAACAGAGCATCGAAGCCTTGATAGGCGGTGAATGTTGGCGGTACGCTTGCCATCAGTTCCGGGTCCACGATGGAGAGTACGGGAAACAAGGAGGCATCGCCCACGAATGCTTTTTCGAAAGTATCTTCTTTGGTGATGACGCCCGAATTGTCCGTTTCCGAGCCTGTGCCTGCTGTTGTGGTGATGGCAATGATGGGCAGAGGCTTCACGGCAATCGGATTACCTTTGCCCGAACCGATGGGCACATAGTCCCACAGTTCGCCTTCGTTAGTTGCCATTACCGCAATGGCTTTCGTGCAGTCCATCACGCTCCCGCCACCTAATGCCACGAGGAAGTCGCAGCTATTCTCACGAGCAACTCTCGCTCCGGCATTGACATCTGATACTGTCGGGTTTGGAGTAGCTCCATCGAATAGTACTGTTTCCACGCCAACCTTGTGCAACTGTTCCTCCGTGCGGGAAAGATAACCGTTGGCACGAGTAGATTTTCCATTGGAGATGACGATAAGGGCGCGATGCCCCGGCATCGGTTGCTTACTCAGTTTGTTCAACATTCCTGCCCCGAACATCACGCGGGTAGGAACATACATGTCGTAAGTAAGATTTGTTTCCATTATTGTTTCATTTTATTGATGGTTTACATACTGATTTATCGTTTAAAATTTATTTCCCCATTGTTTCCTTCACCCTCGCCAGCAAGTTCGGAATATCCAAATGCTGCGGGCACTTCGCCAGACATTCGCCGCAAGCGACACACGAGGATGCCGGGTCGCCGCGCTGCACGGGCGACATCGAGACGGTATAGTCGGCCATTGCCCTCTCCTTGTTTTTATGGAGCAAATAATTATTATAGACATAAGCAAATATATAGCCGATAGCCACATTATGCGGACAAGGAATGCACTGGTAGCAGCCTGTGCAATCAATGTGCCCCGGCGCGTGGCGGTAGGCGTAGATGGCAACACCCAACGCCTCGCGCTCGGCAGGGGTGAGCATGTTAGGACGGGCTTTGGCGGCGTACTTCAGGTTCTCCTCCACGTCCGCCATGCTGCCCATGCCGCTCACTGCTACGCTGACCTCGGGGATGTCCCACAGGTAGTCCAACGCCCACTCCGTGTCGGGCTTGCGGATGCCCGTGGAAGCAAGCGCATCGCGCATCTGTTGGGGCAAGTTGGCAAGAAATCCCGTGCGAACGGGCTTCATCACAGCCAACCCCATACCGTTGGCGGCGGCATATTTCGGGCCGAGCACGCCCGCCTCGTATTCATAATCCAAGTAGTTGTGCTGGATAAGGCAGAAATCCCATGCGGGCGTATACTCCACCACCTTCTTAAAAAGTTGCAGGCTGTCGTGGAAGGAGAAGCCCATGAAGCGGATTTTGCCCTGCGCTTTCAGCCGTTCCATTTTCTCAATGAGCTTGTAGGGCAACACATAGTCGTTCCACGCGCGGTGCATGATCATGTGGATGTGATAGAAGTCGATCACGTCCGTACCGATGGCGCGGCGCGACTGGTCGAAGAATTTCTCGAAATCGTCCGCCGACTGCATTTCCCACCACGGCATTTTGGAGGTGACATATACACGGTCGCGCCAGCCTCCGGCAAGGGCTTTGCCTACTGCCTGTTCGCTTTCTCCGCCAAGGTAAACGCGCCCCGTGTCGATGTAGTTCACGCCGCCTTCGATGGCACGGCGCACCATCGGCGTGGTCTGGTCGAAGTCCACATGCCCGTTCTTTATCGGCAGTCGCAGCATCCCGAAGCCTAACGCCGATACGTTCACTCCCGTGCGCCCCATCGGGCGGTATTGCATCTGCGGATTGTAATTGAGGATACCTTTCGACAACTGTTCTCTCGCCGCCTGCCTTTCGGCTTCCTGCGCAATGGCTTTCGTGCCGCTCACCGCCCCCATGGCTGCAGCTAGAAGGCCGCCTTTGATAAAATCCCGTCTGTCCATATCTTTTTTATTTTTCCAAACCTATCAACCATGCCGGATTGCTGCGCACAAGCAAGTCGATGTCGTTTTGAGAAACTCCGACGGCTTGCAGTTTCACAATGCAATCCCTCATGCCTTCAATGGGATGCGGCATCACCGCCTGTCCCAAATCCGTGGAGATGAAGCTCCGCGCCGGATCGATGCGGACAAACGAAGCGAATTCTTCGACGCTTTGCCGTTGATATTGGGGCATTTTCGTTCCCTCTCCCCAAAGGCATGGCAAGTAGCAGTATTCTATGTAGGCGCCAAGGTCGATACACCGCTTGATTTGGTCGGGTGTCATTGTCCAAATATGGGAATTGGCATGAGTGACGACTATACGCTTCACGCCGACTTCGTGCGCCTTGCGGACAAGCGTAATGCTCTCTTTCGGCGAAGAATGTCCGGTGGCAAAGATGATGTCCGCTTCGGCGCATATTTCCATCACCTTGACCACTTCCGGCAAGACTTGTCCGCTGTCGTCCAACACGGGAATACCTTTCTCCCTGCGTCCTTCGCATCGGTATTGATAGGCGGCATCCAATGTCGGCATCCAAATGCAGCGGCACAATCCTCCGCTTGTCTCGACAGCCTTCCGTGCCGCAAACACATTCACTTTGTCGCCATGCACGCGGTTCATGCAGAAACTGCCGAAGCATTCCGCCTCCGGCAATGCCTGACGGATGATATACGCCCTGTCGTGGCAGCTGAAATCGTTGGACTTGAACATCACGGCACGATAGCCCGCCGCCATTGCATCGCGCATAAAGCCATATTCGTCCACCGACCGCTCCCGCGAATCCGGACGGCAATGCAGATGGATGTCGCACACGCCTTTTAGCAAATCGCCGTTTGCAAACGAGTTGGCTTCTCGATCTTCATACAACAAATGCATTGCCTGTCCGGCAGCAGATGTTTGCGCAAGCAACATGCCGCCAACCGCAACCGTACTTTTAATGAAATCTCGCCGATTTATCTTTTCATCACCTCTCATAACATTTATTTTTTCTTCCACAAAAATAAGTGTCCGCCCATGCAGAGCATGCAACTTATTTACAGAGGTTTGTAACAATTTCACAGATAAAAGCAATCGGGAATGCCGTTGCAGCATTCCCGACCAATACAGAAGCTATAAACAAATCACTATTTGCCGAGTTTGTCGTATTCTTCGTCGGTGACAGGCTCCAACCATTCGTTGGAAGCGTTTTCGCCCGAGATTTCAAAGGCGAGATGCGCAAACCAACTGTCGGCTGCCGCCCCATGCCAATGCTTCACGTTGGCAGGAATGTGAACGACATCGCCCGGAAGCAATTGCACGGCTGCTTTGCCTTCTTCCTGATACCATCCGCGACCGGCCACGCACACCAGCATCTGCCCGCCGCCTTTCGTGGCATGGTGAATGTGCCAATTGTTGCGGCAACGAGGTTCGAAAGTCACATTGTTGAACGCAACCTGTTCGCCGGAAATAGGAGCAAGGTAGCTATTGCCGATGAAATATTTGGCGTATGCCGTATTCGGCTCGCCAATCGGGAAAATCATTTCGCGCTGAAATGCCGCTTTGCCGTTGTCGTCGGCTGCATCATCCGCCCACACGTCCTTTGCCAAGCGGAAAGCGCCCCATGCGTTGGGCCAACCGGCATAAAAGGCGATATGCGTAAGCATTTCCGAAATCTCAGTGCGCGTCACGCCGTTGCTTTTGGCAAATTGCAAATGATGGGTGAGCGACGAATCAATGATGCCTTTTCCCACAAGCGTGGCAATCGTGATCATGCTGCGTTCGCGAGGGCTCAACCCCGGACGGTTCCACACTTCTCCAAACAAGACATCATCGTTCAATTCCGCGAATTTGGGAGCAAATTCTCCCAACTGCACGCGGCCGGCAGTTTGCGTAATTTTTTCTTGAGCCATAACAAATTGGAAATTAGTTGCAAAGACTAATAAAGAAACAACTGATAAAAGCACTTTTTTCATAGTCGTAACAGTTTATCTTACTTATTATTCTGATTAACATTGCAAAATTAACCGATTGGCAACCGAAGACCTATACCGATTTTACAGATAGTTGTACCTATCTTACAGATTCCCGCGCACCCCTCCATCCTTGCGCGGCATACCTACACATACATTTTTCACCCATACAACCAAACAAATCCAATATATTCAATGAGAGTTTTAAGACCTTTCAAAAGCAGCAATGTAGTGTTTATGATTGAAAATTTGAAGTTGAGAGCTTGTTTCTTCTCAACCGCACAGATTCCTTCTCGTGTGTTGTTTTTATATTCCGGCGAACACGCTATCTTTGCAATCAATTTCACCGGAACAAGAATGTACTACGTCAAAAAGAAATTGGAAATAGCGGGTTGCCACCGATTGACGCTCGACTACGAAAGCCCCTGCACCAACAGGCACGGACACAATTGGCTCGTCACCATATATTGTCGCTCGAAAGAATTGAATGCCAATGGGATGGTGTGCGACTTCTCCAAAATAAAAAAAGGCATCCATGGCTATCTCGACCATGGGGATTTCAACGAATTGTTGCCCTTCAACCCGACGGCGGAGAACATCGCCCGCTGGATTTGCGAACGCATCCCGGAATGCTACAAAGTGGTCGTGCAAGAATCCGAAAGCAATATTGCCGCTTATGCCATCGACGATGCAGACTTTTAAAATCAACGAAATATTCTACAGCCTTCAAGGGGAAGGCTATTTCACAGGCACTCCCGCCATTTTCATCCGGTTCTCCGGTTGCAATCTGCATTGCCCGTTTTGCGACACAAATCATCAATCCGGACATTTGATGACAGCCGAAGAAATCGTTGCAGAAACAAACAAATTTCCGGCCTTGCACATCGTGCTGACCGGAGGCGAGCCGTCGCTTTTCGTCACACCCGAACTTGTCGACATGCTCCATGCCAACGGGCATCGACGCATCGCGATAGAAACCAACGGCACCCATTCCATCCCCGACAACATAGATTGGATTACATTGTCGCCCAAAGCGCCCGAATACGCTGGCAACGAGCGTATCGTCCTGTCCAGATGCGATGAGTTGAAGGTGGTCTACGAAGGCCAGAATTTGGCACAATACGACCGTTTCGCCGCCCGTCATCGCTTCCTGCAACCATGCGACTACGGCGACAAGCAAAAAAATGCCGAAAATACAGCCGCGACAATCCGCGCCTGCCTGAGCAATCCGCAATGGAGGCTGTCATTGCAAACCCACAAATTCTTAAATATACGGTGACAACCATACCATAAGAAATAAATTCAGGAAAAAGAGCCCAACAATTATTATCATTTTTTTTATTGTACCGACACTCTTTTTCGTACTTTTGTGCCAATAACCGTAAAAAATGGATTTTGAAATAATTTTCGTATTGCTCGGCCTGATAGGAATGCTGGTCGCCCTCATACTGGACAAAATGCGTCCCGGCATTGTCTTATTGTCTCTGGTAGTGGTGTTTATGGCGGCAGGCATTATCACTCCGAAGCAAATGGTAGCCGGATTCAGCAACCGTGGCATGATCACAGTCGCGTTGCTCTTCCTCGTCAGCGAAGGAATTAGGCAAAGCGGCGCACTAAGCACCATCGTCAAAAAACTGTTGCCGGAGGAGAAAACCACAGTTGCGAAAGCCCAATTGCGGCTTCTACCCATCGTGAGCGCATTCTCTGCATTTCTCAACAACACGCCGGTGGTGGTCATTTTTGCGCCCATTGTAAAGAACTGGGCAAAGAAAATCGGCCTGTCGTGCACCAAATTCTTGATTCCGTTGTCGTATGCCACCATCCTCGGCGGATTGTGCACGCTTATCGGGACCTCTACCAATCTGGTTGTCCACGGCATGATGATAGAAAAAGGCCTGCCCGGCATGAAAATGTTCGACCTCGCCTTTATCGGCATACCGATAACCGTTGCCGGCTTGGCGTTCATCATACTGACATCGAAAAAACTTCTTCCGGCAGAGCGTCCCGATGCCTTCGAGGATGAAGAACCTGATGCCACTACGGAAAAAGGACAGCATATCGTGGAAGTAGTGCTTGCGTCTCGCTTTCCCGGCTTGAAACGCAAACTGAACAATTTCGACTTCAAGAGAAAATATGGGGCAGAAGTAAAGGAAATACGCCAAGGCGGTCAAGTCATCACCAAGAATCTCGGAGAAGTGACATTGCAACAGGGCGACACGCTGGTCTTGCTCGCCGACGACGCGTTCACCAAAACATGGGGCGACTCATCGGTATTCCTTATGATGACCAACGGAAAGGAAATCCCCACCCGCACTGTTCCGGCATGGAAGAAATGGACGGCATTGGCGTTGCTCCTCATCATGATTATTGGAGCGACAATCGGCGAACTTCCCTACTTTCAAGAACGCTTCCCGAACGTGAAGATGGACATGTTTTTCTTTGCCGCCGTAACTGCGGTAGTAATGGCATGGCTCAAAATATACCCCCCGAAGAAATACACCAAATACATCAGTTGGGACATTCTGATTACAATCGCCTGCGCATTCGCCATCAGTGCGGCGATGGAAGAATCCGGATTGGCAGCACTGATAGCCAACTTCATCAAAGATGTTTCCGGATCGTTAGGCGCATGGGGAGCGCTTGCTCTGCTTTATTTCGTCACGCTCGTAATCACCGAGCTCATCACCAACAATGCAGCCGCCGCGCTCGCGTTCCCGCTCGCGTTGGAAACGGCCCAACAGTTCGGAGTCGACCCCATGCCGTTCTTCATTGCCATCTGCATCGCGGCATCTGCAGGCTTCGCCACCCCAATAGGCTATCAAACGAATCTGATTGTACAGGGCGCCGGAAATTACAAGTTCACGGATTTCACGAAAATCGGAATTCCTATGGACTTGATTGTCATGGCAATATCCATTACACTCATCCCCTTAATCTGGCCTTTTGTCCCTGCTTAAGAAATAAAATGCATTATGGAACATATCTACCCCATTTTCGACAAAATGATGTCGCGCAGCGACAAAGAAAATTTGTTGCATCAAAAAGGATTGATGGTTTGGTTCACAGGGCTTAGCGGCTCCGGAAAAAGCACCATCGCCATCGCGCTCGAACGCGAATTGCACCAAAGAGGCCTGTTGTGCCGAATTTTAGACGGCGACAATATCCGATGCGGAATCAACAACAATCTCGGATTCTCCGAGGAGGACCGCGTAGAAAATATTCGCCGGATCGCCGAAGTGGGCAAACTTTTTGTCGACACCGGCATCATCACCATTGCCGCATTCATCAGCCCGAACAACAATTTGCGCGAAATGGCGGCTCGCATCATCGGCGAAAAAGACTTTGTCGAAGTTTTTGTCAGCACGCCGCTTGAAGAATGCGAGCGTCGCGACGTCAAAGGCCTATATGCCAAAGCAAGGCGGGGCGAAATCAAAGAATTCACCGGCATCTCCGCGCCATTTGAAACGCCCGACCATCCCGACATCGAACTCGACACGTCGGTCATATCGTTGGAAGAATCCGTAAATCGGTTGCTGTCTCTCATCCTCCCAAAAGTTGAAATCAAAAATTAAACACAAATATGTCAAACTATAAATTAAGCCACCTCCAAGAACTCGAAGCTGAATCAATCTACATCATTCGGGAAGCCGCAGCGGAATTTGAAAATCCCGTCATGCTGTTTTCCATCGGCAAAGATTCATGCGTGATGACCCATTTGGCGGAAAAAGCTTTTTACCCCGGGAAAGTGCCTTTCCCCCTCATGCACATCGATTCAAAATGGAAATTCAAGGAAATGCTTGAATTCCGCGACAAATACGCCAAAGAGCATGGCTGGAAACTCATCGTGGAATCAAACATGGAAGCCTTCAACGCCGGAGTAGGCCCATTCACACACGGAAGCAAAGTGCATACCGACTTGATGAAAACACAAGCCTTGCTCCACGCGCTCGAAAAATACAAATTCGATGCCGCTTTTGGCGGCGCACGGCGCGACGAAGAAAAAAGCCGCGCGAAAGAACGCATATTCTCATTCCGCGACAAGTTCCAGCAATGGGACCCCAAAAACCAACGTCCCGAACTTTGGGACATCTACAACACGCGCGTCCATAAAGGAGAAAGCGTCCGCGTCTTTCCTTTGTCCAACTGGACAGAACTCGACATTTGGCAATATATCCGATTGGAAAAAATACCCATCGTACCCTTGTATTTCGCAAAAGAACGCCCGATCGTCGAAATCGACGGCAATCTGATCATGCCCGACGACGACCGTTTGCCGGAAGAATACCGCGACAAAATCCAAATGCGCAAAGTGAGATTCCGCACGCTCGGATGCTGGCCACTGACAGGCGCAGTGGAAAGCGAAGCCGACACCATTGAAAAAATCGTGGAAGAAATGATGACCACGACCAAAAGCGAGCGCACCACGCGAGTGATCGACTTCGACCAAGATTCGAGCATGGAACAAAAGAAACGTGAAGGATATTTCTAAAAACAAAACGGCTATGGATACCAATTCGAAACTCAACATAAAAGAATTTCTCGACAAAGACGAACAAAAAGATTTGTTGCGTTTTCTGACAGCCGGCTCCGTCGACGATGGAAAATCCACATTGATAGGACGTTTGCTGTTCGACAGCAAGAAAATATACGAAGACCAGCTGGATGCGCTCGAACGCGACAGCAAACGCATGGGAAACGCCGGCGACCATATCGACTATGCGTTGCTGCTCGACGGTTTGAAAGCCGAACGCGAACAAGGCATCACCATCGACGTGGCATATCGCTATTTCAGCACCAACAACCGCAAATTCATCATCGCCGACACGCCGGGACACGAACAATACACCCGCAACATGATCACAGGCGGTTCGACTGCCAATGCCGCAGTGATTCTCGTGGATGCGCGAACCGGCGTCATCACCCAAACACGCCGCCACACGTATTTGATTTCCCTTCTCGGAATCAAGCATCTTGTGCTCGCCGTGAACAAAATGGATTTGGTGGGATTCGACAAAGGTGTTTTCGACAAAATCGTTTCCGATTTCCAAGAATTTGTCGCTCCGCTCGGCATTCCGGATATCACATGCATCCCTCTTTCCGCGCTCGACGGCGACAACGTAGTGACGAAAAGCGACCGCACTCCGTGGTATGAAGGGAAATGTTTGCTCGACTATTTGGAAACAGTACCCATCGACCTCGACCGCAACTACACCGACTTCCGCTTCCCCGTGCAATACGTATTGCGCCCGAATCTCGATTTTCGCGGATTCAGCGGAAAAGTTGCCTCAGGCATCATTCGCAAAGGCGACACCGTCATGGCCTTGCCGTCGCGAAAAACCTCGAAAGTGAAAAGCATCGTCACCTACGATGGCGATCTTGACGAAGCCTTTCCCCCACTGTGCGTGACTCTGACGTTGGAGGACGAAATCGACATTTCCCGCGGCGAAATGCTTGTGAAACCGGACAACCTTCCGACAGAAGACCGGAATTTCGAAGCGATGCTCGTGTGGATGGACGAAGAAGAAATGGACGTAAACAAGCAATTCTACTTAAAGCAAACCACCAACACAACTCGCGCCCGCATCGACAACATCAAATACAAAGTGGATGTCAACACGATGGAGCAGTCGCAAGTCGACAAATTGTCGCTCAACGAAATAGGCCGTGTCGTATTTACGACGGGAAAAGAATTGTTTTTTGATTCATACCACGCCAACAAGCAAACAGGCTCATTCGTACTCATCGACCCGATAACCAACAACACCTCGGCCGTAGGCATGATTATCGACCGAGTGGATGCAAAAGACATGATGCACGACGACGCGCTTGCCACAATCTGCATGAGCGACCTCGGAATAGATGCATCTCATTATGACGCCATCGTGCGCGTATGCGACGAATTGCGCAAACAAGGCATTTCCATCAAAGTAAAAAAATAATCTGCATGGGACTCACATTCGACAAACTCCCCGTCAACACGCTCGTCGGAGCCGATTGGCAGACGTTCAAAGCGTTGACAAAAGACCAACAAATCGACAAACGGTATAAAGGAAAATACCGTCTCACGAAAGCCGTCAGCCGCTTGCTCAGCACGCTGACGCCGCTCCAACGCGCCCGTTACGAAAAATTATTGGCCGGACGTCCTCTCGAACACGACCCGCTATTCATCCTCGGGCATTGGCGTAGCGGCACAACGTTTGTCCACAACGTATTTGCCTGCGACAAGCAATTCGGCTACACCACCACATACCAGACGGTTTTTCCCCATCTCGTATTGCGATGCCAACCGCTATTCAAGAAAAGCATGGGCGCGCTCATGCCCGACCATCGCCCGACCGACAACATGGAATTAAATCCGGAACTCCCGCAAGAAGAGGAGTTTGCGTTGTCAAACATGATGCCCTACACGTTCTATAATTTCTGGTTTTTCCCCCAACGTTGGATGGAATATTGCGACCGCTTCCTCACATTCGAGAAAATCACGGAAGAAGAACGCGCCGTATTTAAAGACACGTTCATGCGTCTTGTCAAAATATCGCTCGCCAATACCGGCGGCACGCGCTATTTAAGCAAGAATCCGCCACACACGGGGCGCATTCGCACGCTTTTGGAAATGTTTCCGAATGCAAAATTCATCTATTTGATGCGCAACCCCTACACTGTGTTTGAAAGCACGCGCAGCTTCTTCACAAACACAATCAGGCCGTTGCAATTGCAAGAAATTTCGAAAGAACAAATTGTCGACAATATCGTAGAAACCTACAAACGCCTGTACCACCGCTACGAAGCCGACAAGCACCTGATCCCCGAAGGCAATCTCTACGAAATGAAATTTGAAGATTTCGAGAAGAATGCTTTCGACATGACAAAGGACATCTACACGAAACTGAATCTCTCCGGATTTGAAGAGGCAGAAAGCGAAATCCGCAAATACCTCGACAAGAAAAAAGGCTACAAGAAAAACAAATACAGCTACGAAGAAGCCACTGTGAAAATTGTCGAAAACAATTGGGACGAAGCACTGCGCGATTGGGGCTATTCGTTGTAGATTCAAGCATTGGCGTTGCAATCATAAAAAATGCCGCATATCTTTATGATGCGGCATTCTTTTATGATTCAATATCTCGCGCAGCCCAAAAGGAGTCGCGATGACTCCGGCTTAACGCCCTATCGCTTCTTCAAGCAAGACAAAGCGATAGCCTTTTCCAAGCAAATCGGCAAGCAGCCGGTCAAGGCAATTGTCGAAAAATTTATCCGTTCGGGCCGGATCCGTGCCTAAATGCAAAAGCAAGATATGTCCATTCAGCCCGTTTTTTTCTTCTTCATCCATGATATGCCGGTAAATTTCTTCGCTCGAACGGTAGTAGGGCAAATCGGGAGTTGTATAGTCCATGGCGCTGCCCGTTCCCGGCGTATAATTCACCACCGTCAATCCCAGCATGTTCGCCCAAGATGCCACCGTCGCATTGTATTCCTCAAAAGGAGGCAAAAAATACCGCGCCTTTTCCGGCGTAATGCCATAACGCCCCATCGCTTCATAGCTTTTTCGCAAATCGGCCGTAAATTCGTCGCGCGAAACCAAAGTGGTATCCGGTCGTTTCACGTCGATATACTGCAAATGCCCATAACTATGCGAACCGAGATAGTCGCCCCTTTCCAAAAGACGCTTCACGACGTTTTCGCCATGCTCGTACAAATAGCCCGTGAAAAAGAAATTGGCATTGATTCCATATTTATCGAGCGTCCGGATGACTTTATCGGCTCCTTCCGCGTCTGTATGGGCTGAAAACGCCAAAGCAATTGTCTTTTCTTTCGTATCCGTGCGGACGATCCCTCCGCTAATCTTTTCATTGCGTTTCGCAGCCGATCGGCGATCTGCCTGCATCATTCCTTCCCGTTGCAACGACGATAGGAAATAAGTCATGCTCGCCGTTCCGTCCATGGTGGGTTCGTTGGTCGAATAATCGCCAATCGCGTCGTGATAAACCATGTCGCCGGGTTGGAAACGCTCGTACGGTTCGCCTTTTTGCCATGGAAGTCCGTCGAGATTCACCCCGCGCAAACTCTCAAAGATGCTTGCATACACAGGGCCGTCGACCAATCCGCCCGTCGCGTTTCCCACATGTTCCGACACATAAGCAGAATGGGGTTGCGACGGATAGTCGCCGCCATAAGGCAATTCCACCACCATGCTCGTTCCCCACGGATTGCAGCCAAACAACCAGTCGCGCAAAGCTGCTTCCATTTCGACATAAGTGGAATCGCCCGTAAGTTCCCGATAAAGCATGCACTGCGTCACCATCGCCGTTGTCAAATTGTTTGAGCACCAAATTGCCGGTATGCCAAACAAATAAGGATTCTCTTTTGCTTTCTCATACGTGCGGCTGATCCCGCTTCGCAGATTGCGGGCAAACTCTGCCATCACCCGCGCATCGCCCATCGCCGCAACACGGTAATGCCCGACATTCATAAACGGATACCATTGATAATGGCGAGCGCTGTCGGCGCCCATCCAAGGAGTTATCGGCTCGCGACGCCCATATTCGATGGCGTCTTGCAAATATTTCGAATCGCCTGTCAGCCGATACAATTCCGCCGCGCCGAGCTCCATATCGTCGACCCAATTGGCTTCTTCGTAAATATAAGGGGATACGACCGAAGCCGTTTGGCACACGCCGGGCTTCTTCACGCCTTCTTGATAGGCCGGTATCGCCTTTTCACGAATCTTTGCAGCAAACTCCGGATAATAGTCGGCCAAAATCTTGGAACCCATAGCAAAGCACGAAGCGAATTTTCCGGCAGTGCTCGCCACGCCGGTCGTGGCATTCATGAACTTGCCGCGCTGTTGAGGCTCTCCGCTGCAAAAATACACAGGCCGCCCTGTTCCCGCGCCATAGCCGTAATCGACTGCATCCGACGTCGGCAGCCGGAAAGATGCATGGTCGCGATCGTCGGCAATTTGATTGTACAATTCGCCCGGCTCGGGATTCATGCGATCGAGCCAATCAAGCCCCCATTTTATTTCATCGACAATGTCGGGAATGCCGTTTGCCCCTTTCCTGCCCATTGCATCGTAGGCATCGCCAAAAGCTTCCGGATTCGCTTCGTAGGCCAACATCATTTGATAAATGGCATTGGCCGAAGTGGTCGTGTACTGCAAATAGTCGCCGGCATCATGCCAACCGCCCCTCACGTCGAGATGCTGCCCTGTTTTCGTCGGATGGTATTCGATATATCCGTCGTAGCGATGGCAGCTGTCGCGCAAAAATGGATTGTAGCCACATCGTTGCTGGCGCATGTAATTGAGCACGAAATCGGCCGTGCCGTCGTACACGTCCGTGCCGATCCGAAAAGCGGGAGAATACGTGTCGCCTACTTTCAGGCAATAGCTTCCTTGCTGCTCAAAACTTGTGAAATTCAGCCGGCAAGTGCTTTCCATCGTCCCATATTTTCCTGTATTCGCGACCGTCCGGAATTTTGCCACCGGACGCATCGTCAATGCCTCGACAAGCTCAAATTCTCCGACATCGGTTTTTTCTTCACTGATAAACACAGCCGTTTTTACCGATTGCGGCAAATACCCCAGCTGGTTGATACGAATCCAACTCTCTCCGAATGCCGGCATCGACAAAGGCAATGCAAGGCACACCGTAAAAAATACTCTTTTCAAAGCAATCACCATAACTCAATATAATTATGTCATAAAGATATGCATTTCTTCCCACTCCGCCCCCATTTCCCGTCAAAAAAACAAACGATCTGTTTAACCATATCGACGCAGACGACTCTGTCATGAATCCTACAACCGTCATATAACTTCTTTTCGACAGCCTATAAAATGAATATTTTTACGTATGTTTGCAATCAGATTGGGATTTCCCAATCTGCAATACATATTTGTAAAAGCGTTTTTGCTTTATCCTTTGTTAGAAATTCGCCAAATTTTTATATACGGAAGGATGAAGCAGTCCGAAAACGCTCATGCTTGCCATGTCACCCCTGCAAATGGGGCGATACATATCGGCACGGCGTGGGATGGACTGTTTATTTCCGTATGGGCGTTTGGCGATGCCTCTAACAAGATAGACAGAACATTGTCCACGCTTTTTTGTACAATTTTTAGAGCTAAATGAGGGACACATGGAGCACTACCCTGCAAAGGGCATTGAATCGTGCATATAGGAAATTGCATCAGGAAAAAACTCAAGGAAGAGCGTCGCAGTGCCGCTTGGCTTGCCGCACAGATTTGCTGCACGCGTACCAACGTTTATAAAATTCTCAAAAAACACAGCATCGACACCGCGCTTCTGGAACGCATCAGCCGTGTGCTCGGGCACGACTTTTTCAAAGACATTTCCAACGAATTGGCAAAAAGCGATCATAATGATTCCTAAAAATTGCCACTATCCGAAAGTATACGGAAATAAGCCCATTGAAAGTGGCACTCTTGTGCAATGTCTCCCTCTGTTTGCGAAGCAATAGGGGGAGTTGAGAGACCGACAGATTGGGAAACGCACTGTTATGCGCAACTCAACCCTAAACTCTCAACCCTTAATCCCAAACTCGTATCCAAATCGGATACAAATCGGATACAATTTGTAGCCATATCAGACACATAATTAATAAATTGCAAACATTTTCATCTTTTATATTTGCAAAACTAACATAAATCAAATACAAACCTATTATTTAAGATTTATAGAATTATGAAAATTTACAAAATCCTATTTTTAGCATCATTACTTGTTTTTGTCCTATCCGCTTGTGGCGGGAGCAAAAACAACGAAGTCGATTCGAATAAAGGAAGTGATTCCACTTTCATAATCATGAAAGAAGATGAACCGGAAGAAGAAACAGTAGTAGGGGTAATGCCGGAGGAAGTTCCAAATCCCGAAAACGGACATTGGAGGCCTCCGTTTAAAATAAAAACAGAAAAAAAGAGGTATTGGGGTCCTAATGAATTTTTAGAATCAGTTTTTGAATTTGAAATATTGCCAGACGGCAAAGTACGAGGTAAGAAAACCACAGACTTTAAGAGTTCTGGCTTTACGTCTGAACACAATCAAGATGGGATATGGACTGTCACCTATATTGAAAGAGGGGAGTCTTCCCAGAAAGTGTATGTGATTTCATCATCAGAAGAAGGCATAACTTTCTATATACCAGACGATTGTAAATATATGTGGTGGTTAAATAATGATCCATATGGAGATATGCAAAATTATAAAACAAGTAGTGCTAGTAAAATAACATCAGTGGAAATAATTTCTGATGACCAAAATTAATCAAAAAAATATTATTAACATATTAAAACATTAAATTATGGCACAGTTCAACGGTAAATTTGAATTGAATGCATACGACAAGAATTGTTGCGTGAGCAATGTCGGTGATGCTTTTGCGATATTCGACACCAAAGCCCCGAGAAAAGGTTCTGCCCCCGTTCCCGGATTAAGGGACGTGGAAGTATATTGCCCGAAAGAAGACAACGATCTTGGATGGGCAAACGAATTGAGTCCGGATTACTCTGTATTTAAAGAATATTATGCAGGTGTCGAAGGCGACTCTTCAGAATTCATTGAAGAAAAACGCAATGAGCATGTGAAAAGATACGTAGAGCACCCCATTGTCAGAATCACTTTCATGCGCCTCAAGGGACAAGACTGCTATCAATTCATTGGCGTTTATACATTAAACATAGAAAAATCCATAAAGGGAAATGCCCTAATATGGGAACGTGCTACGCATTATTGCGATTTGCGCCGTGTGTATGAATTGATGATATTGCTGAAACGTTACGAAAAATAAACAATTTATAAACAATTTAATAGAATAAGACTATGTTTAAGAAAGTAATTTATTTATTCGTTTTAATCACTTCTATGGGATTAACTGCATGTAGCAATGGAAATATAAGCGAAGATATTGTTGCTGGTCCCTTTAAAATACCAAAACAAGATGTAAAATTAATCCTTAGAGAGGAAGATGACGGACACTGCTATGTAGCCGCTCCCATTAAGTTTGAATGCGTTGGAGATATAAAGAGCGACGCGGAATATATAGACTTCGAAATGGCATTATGCGATGAGGATGGCACTGAAATGGCTTTGATCGTAGGCGATCAAAGTGTTGATCGATTTAAAAAAGGAGCAAAAGTCACAATAAATTTTAGTACCACAATAGGAGATGGAATGAAATCCAAAGAAGAGTGGGAAGATATTATTGCACGTACAAAAACAATCTCATTTATTAACTATTCTGCAGGTGCCTTTTAACAAATTATACGGGTTTTTTAACAGGTTGGTTAGTCCTCAAAAAACGTTATAAGTTTTTTGAGGACTAACAATATCTATTGACCCCGTGAACAACTTGTTAAGATATTGCCTCCGCCCCCATTTCCCATCAAAAAAAAACTATTCGGAGAAAGGCATCTTCCTTTTTAAGCTGCAACAATGCAAAGCGCCGCTATGCATCAATTCCGATGCAAATCCTTTGTTTTTTAAATCCAATTTCTTTATTTTGCATTCGTTTCATTGGGTGTGGATTTTGGATGTTATACAATGGTTATTACTATCGAACTTTTTAATATT
>ENA-OOXJ01000243-OOXJ01000243.1-human-gut-metagenome-genome-assembly--contig:-NODE-243-length-49839-cov-2.922425_pt1 | contig 49839 bp, 71 predicted proteins | sample MGYA00241587_ERZ501343 | MGnify/ENA primary metagenome ERZ501343 (study PRJEB25962, sample SAMEA2042918) | human gut metagenome | biome: human gut; feature: human-associated habitat; material: faeces... | reverse complement strand
GCATTGCCCCCTAAAGGGGAAACGACTCACTACATTTTGCGCGTCGCTAGCGCTTCTCCAAAATGTGTTCGCTGTGCACCGCAGGGCAATCCACAACCCTCGGCCCAAAGGGCCGTCGCCCCTTTTTACACAACCCGCCGCCGCAGGCGGCCATAACCCACGGGGCAAAGCCCCGTCCACCTTCCCCTCTGCACCCTCACGCCCCAGGCGTGTCCATAAAGGGCTTCTCTTTTCTAAGTGGGTGGTTGACTCCCTCCCCATCTGTGGTACTATGTATAAAGCATGATGGGTGAGTGTGCCCTTTCATCAAATATTATGTGAAGGAAAAGATATGGGAGAAGCTGCAGCAGACAATTACCAAGTGAATATTCCTCTTTTTGAAGGGCCCCTGGACCTGCTTCTGCATTTGGTGACAAAGAACAGGATCGATATCCACGATATTCCTATCCATCTGATTACGGATCAGTACCTGGCATATCTGGAATCGGCACGGCAGTTCAACCTGGATCTGGGAAGCAGCTTCTTTGCCATGGCGTCCACCCTCATTCTCATCAAATCCCGCATGCTCCTTCCTGAAAAAAGGCGGGAGGAAATGGATGAATCCGAGGATCCCCGGCAGGAACTTTCCCGGTCCCTGGAAGAGTTTAAGCGGATGAAGGAAGTGAAGGCCCGCATTGAGGCGCTCATGGAAGAGGAGAGTCCCTATCGGGGAAGGGAACCGGAAGTATTCAGGACTTCTGTCTTTCAAGGGAAAATTTCCCTTTCACGGCTGCAGGCGGCATTTCTTTCCCTCTATGATTCTCTGGAGGAAGAAGAGGAACGGATTCTTCCGTCAGAGGAAGTTTCCCTGGACAGGGAAATAGAAGGATGGGAAAGGACGCTTGCGATGAAACCATGGGTCATGATGACCGGTTATCTGAAGAAAATGAAGACAAGACTCCATCTGGCAGTGGCTTTTCTGGCCCTCCTTGAGCTGATCCGCCTGGGGAAGGCCAGAGTGGAAGAGGCAGTGGAGGGACTTGTGATTAAAGGAGGCAGTTTATGAAAGGTGCGGCGGCGCTCTCGCCCCTGATAGAAGCCTTTCTCTTTGCCCGGGGCACACCGGCAACGCTGAAGGAGCTGGCCCGGGCCCTGGGAGAAGATACGGTGAGCGTGGAAAAGGGGCTGGAATATCTGAAAGCCCGCTATGACCGGGCAGATTCAGGCATTACCCTGCACCACACAGGGGCAGGATACGGACTGGCCACAAAGAAAGAATATGACTCATGGCTTTCTTCTCTTCTGGGAAAACAGACGCCCCTTTCGGCGGCGGCACTGGAAACGCTGGCGGTCATAGCTTTAAGGGAGCCTGTGACCCGGGTGGAAATAGAAAAAATACGAGGCGTATCGGCAGGCCGGGTGATTTCCCTCCTCATGGAGAAGGACCTGGTGGAGGAAAGGGGCAGGCTGGATGTGCCGGGGCGGCCCATTCTGTATGGCACCACCCGCCGTTTCCTGCAGGCTACAGGCCTGAATGATGTAAGTGAGCTGAAAACTCGATGGTCCGGAAAACCGGATGAAGGAGAATTATTTTGAAAGAACGTTTGCAGAAAATATTGAGCCATGCCGGCGTCTGTTCAAGAAGGAAAGCGGAAGAGCTGATTCTGGCAGGGCAGGTGAAGGTGAATGGCCAGGTAGTGAAGGAACTGGGCAGTGAAGCGGATCCGGTCAAAGACCGGATTGAAGCCATGGGCACCCTGGTCAAATCGGAGAAGAAGAAATATTTCCTCTTTTATAAACCGGACAATGTGATTACCTCTGTTTCCGATCCCCAGGGACGGCGGACGGTGATGGACTATTTCCGTACTGTGCGGGAGCGGATTTTCCCGGTGGGACGGCTGGATTATCATTCTGAAGGCCTTCTCATCATGACCAATGACGGAGATCTGGACTATATCCTTACCCATCCGAGCCACGAAGTGACAAAAACCTATGAAGTGACTGTACGGGGCCGGTATTCTCCGAAGCTGGCGGATAAAATGTCCCGGGGCGTACGCATTGACACCGGGATTACGGCTCCCTGTGAAATCGAAGTGCTGGGCTATGATAAGGAGAAGAATAAGACAAAGGTCAAAATGGTGCTTCATGAAGGGAAAAACCGGGAAATCAGAAAAATGATGGCAGCCTACCATTACCCTGTTTTCGGTCTCGTGAGGACCGGTTATGCCTTCCTGACGCCGGAGGGCCTTTCCAGAGGCATGAGCCGCAGGCTTACCAGCGAGGAGGTCAGAAAATTATATGAGCTCTACCGGTAGAAAAGTGGCTGTCATCGGCGGCGGCGTGGCAGGCCTCATGGCGGCGGTGACTGCTGCCCATGAGGGAGCGTCGGTATCCCTGTTTGAAAAAATGCCCAAGGTGGGACTGAAGATGGGCATTACGGGAAAGGGACGCTGCAATTTGACCAATAGTGCGCCCATTATGGATTTCATTGCCAAAACCCCGGGGAATGGCAAATTCCTTTACAGTGCCTATGAAAAATTCAATAACGAAGACCTGCTTTCCCTGCTTCATTCATGGGGCCTTGCCACCAAGGTGGAAAGGGGAGGCCGCGTATTTCCAAAGAGCGATGATGCCCAGGAAGTGCGCCATTTATTTATGAAGCTTCTCCATCAGGAAAAGGTGGATCTCCATCTGGAGGAACCGGTGCGACATATCCTGCAGAAAGAAGGAAAGGTCACAGGCCTTTCCACTGATAAGGGAACCTATGAAGCGGATGCCGTGATTTTAACCACCGGCGGCGCTTCCTACCCCCGCACCGGCTCTACCGGCGACGGCTATGCCATGGCCCGGGAAATCGGCCATAAGGTGACTGCCATCCGGCCGGCACTGATCCCCCTTGTATGCAGTGAGGCGTGGCCGAAGGAGCTGCAGGGGATTTCCTTAAAGAATGTGACTTTTTCCGTAGATGGCGGAGGAAGGCGCAAAGCGGAAGAATTTGGGGAAATGCTTTTTACCCATTTCGGTGTTTCCGGTCCCATTGTGCTCTCCCTTTCAGACAAAGTGTCCCTGTGGCTTTCCCAGGGCCATGGCGTAAAGGGAGCCATCGACCTGAAACCGGCACTGTCCCTGGAGGTCCTAGACAAAAGGCTTCTCCGGGATTTTGAAAAATATCATTTGAAGCAGATGGCCTCTGCCCTGGTAGACCTTATGCCCCACAGGATGATTGATGTGGTACTCAGACTTTCCGGCATTCCCCGGGATCTTCCAGTGAGCGATCTGAAAAAAGGGGACCGGCTGAAACTGGCGGGGGTATTGAAGCATCTGCCCTTAACGATTACAGGTACAAGGCCCCTTTCAGAAGCCATTGTCACTGCCGGCGGCGTATCAGTGAAAGAAATTAATCCATCCACCATGGAATCCAAAATCTGTAAACATGTATATATGGCAGGAGAGGTGCTTGATATCCATGCTTTCACCGGCGGATATAATCTGCAGGCTGCCTTTTCCACCGGCCATCTGGCCGCTCTGTCTGCGGTAAAGGAGTTATCATGAAAAAATTATCTATTGCTATTGACGGCCCTGCTGGTGCAGGGAAGAGCAGCGTTTCCAAAATCTTGGCTGCCAGGCTGGGATATGCCTATCTGGATACCGGTGCCATGTACCGGGCCGTAACCTATGAGGCCCTGGAAAGGAAACTGGACAAACCGGAGGATATCGTGTCCATGACGGAAAAACTGGATATGGAAGTCAAGCCCGATAAGGATGTGATGCATGTCATTGTGGATGGAAAGGACGTAACTCCCTATATCCGCACGCCGGAAGTGTCGGGTCATGTATCAGAAGTATCCGCCATTGGCGGCGTGAGGACAGCCATGGTGGCTATCCAGCGGAAACAGGCGGAAAAAGGCGGCATCGTGCTGGACGGCAGAGATATCGGTACGACAGTTCTGCCAAAGGCAGATGTGAAGATTTTCCTCACCGCCTCTGTCCATACCAGGGCGGTGCGCCGGTTCAAGGAACTTACTGAAGGCCATCCGGAAATGACCATGGAAGATGTGGAAAAGGAAATCAGCCGCCGGGATTACCTGGACAGCCATCGGGATATTTCTCCGCTGAAACAGGCAGAAGATGCGGTGCTTCTGGATAATGGCGATCTTACCCTGGAAGGTACGGCAGAAGCTATCATCCATATCTGCCGCAGCAGATTCCCCGGCTTTGATGCTTAGGAGGTCCTATGGGATATAAAATTATAAGGGCCCTTCTTAATTTTATTTTCTTCGGCCTCTTCGGGCTTCATGTGGAAGGCAGGGAAAACGTGCCCTCTACCGGTGCCGTCATTGTGGCGCCTAATCACAAAAGCGACTGGGATCCGCCTCTCATCAGCGTGGCCTTTAACACAAGAATCATTCATTATATGGCTAAGGAAGAACTCTTTAAGAACCCCATTTTCGGCTGGCTCATTCGTCAGTTCGGCACTTTCCCCGTGAAAAGGGGGACTGTGGACCGCACGGCCATAAGGCAGGCCATCCGGGAAATCAAGACCGGCAATCCGCTGGGCATATTTCCGGAAGGTACCCGGATTAAAAAGGATGGTTTGGGACGGTTTCACTCGGGCATGGCCTCTCTGGCACTGATGACAGGTACTCCGATTATCCCGGTGGCAGTGGTGGGTTCCCGGTTTCTGCCTCACAGAAAAGGGCCTCTGGCCGTGCTTATCGGAAAACCGGTGCCCGTCAGGAAGCAGCGGCCCGATGATGAGCTGGTGGCAGAGATAAATGATGAAATCAAAGGACGCATCCAGAAACTTATGGATGACTATATGAAGAAAGTTTCCTGAACACGAAAGTCCAGCGGCAAGAGGTACTATGGGATATCAGATCATCAGGGCCCTGCTCTATTTCTTCTTCAGCCTGTATGGCCTTCATGTGGAAGGCAGGGAAAATATACCGTACAAAGGGGCGGTGATTGCAGCAGCCAATCACAAGAGCTATTTCGATCCGCCCCTTGTGGGAATAGCCATGGAGAAGAGAAGAATCAGTTTCATGGCTAAATCGGAGCTCTTCAGAAATCCTCTTTTTGGTCGGCTGATTCGATATCTGGGCGCCTTTCCGGTAAAAAGAAACAGCGCTGACATGACTGCCATTCGGAGAAGCCTTGCGGAATTGAAGAAGGGGCATGTGCTCTGCATCTTTCCGGAAGGCGGTTTTGTCCATGGAAAGGCACTGGGCCGCTTTCATCCGGGCATGGCGTTCCTGGCCATCCTCACCGGCACACCCATCCTTCCGGTAGCCATTATCGGTGCCGAGCCTCTGCCTGCTAAAAAAGGTCCTTTGGCCGTAGTTATAGGGAAACCCATACCGGTCAGAAAAGCCAGGCCTGATGATAGAAATACAGCAGCTTTGGATGAACTGGTGAAGCAGAGGATTCAGGCTATGATAGAGGACTATGGAAGAAAAAAGGACAGAATTCCTTTTAAAAACTAATTTCATAGATATTGATTTTTTTTATAGCAAAACAATAAGTCTGATTATAACAGGCGAAAGAAAAGGTACATAACCTATGGAAATTTACAAGTCAAAGGTGATGGGATTTTGCTACGGCGTGAGAAGAGCGCTGAAAATTGCCGAAAAAGCCGCAGATTCCGGCATTAAAGCCGTTACCTTCGGGCCCATCATTCATAATCCCCAGGTGGTGGAAAAGCTGGCTCAGCGGGGCATACCGGCAGTGGACAATTTCGACGGTCTCACTGACGAAACTGTAATAATTCGCTCGCACGGAGTGGGGCCTTCGTGTTATAATATGCTTAAGTGCAAAAATCTGGCCCTAATGGACGCAACCTGTCCTTTCGTCAGAAGGAACCAGGAGATGGCTCATCGACTGGTAGAAGACGGAAAGCAGGTTATACTCATCGGTGAAAAAAGGCACCCTGAAATGAAGAGTGTGGCTGAATGGGCGGTGGGACATTCTTACCAGGTAGAAACCATGGAAGATGTAGATGCACTCCCGCCACTGGATGAAGCCTTTATAGTCACACAGACCACATTTTCAGCTGTCTTGGCCGACCGGCTTGTCGAAGCGCTGGGAAAAAAGGTGAAAAACCTTCACGTCAACAAATCCATTTGTGACGCAACCATGCAGCGGCAGCAGGCGGCTCGTGAGCTGGCGGATAGAGTAGATGTGATGATTGTCATAGGCGGGCGCAACAGCGCCAACACTTCAAGACTTGCGGAAATCTGCAGGGAAGAGGGAGCCCGGACTTATCATATCGAAACGGCTGGGGAACTAAAACCGAGCTGGTTCCACAGTCGGGACAAGATTGGCATCACCGCCGGTGCATCCACACCGGACTGGATCATAGAGGAGGTAGTTTGTATTATGGAAAACATGAAGGAAATGCTGGATCAGGAGGAAATGAACCTGGATGTACACAAAGGCAGCGTCGTTGAAGGTAAGGTCGTAGATCTCACCGACGACAAGGCTTATATCTCTTTCGGATATAAGACAGAAGCTGTTCTTCTTGCACATGAATATTCCTACCCGGCACCGGCATCCCTGAAAGATGTGCTGAAAATTGGTGACACTCTCCGTGTTCAGATCGTCAGCGGAGTTAAAGAAGATAGCACAATTTACGTATCTAAGATTAAAGTAGACCGTCTCGCTGACTGGGATGTAGTCGAAGAAGCATTCGAAAAAGGTGAACCCGTTGAATGCGAAGGCATTGAAGCCATTAAGGTTGGTCTGCTTGTTCAGATTAAATCTCTCCGCGGATTCATTCCCCTGTCTCAGGGCGATCTCCGCTTCGTTCATTCTCTGCAGAACCTGGTAGGCAAGACTTTCCAGGCTAAGATTCTGGAAGTGGACCGCGCTAAGAACAGACTGGTTCTTTCCCGCAAAGCCGTTCTGGAAGATGAAAGAAATGCAGAAATGGATGTTATCGAAAAAGCTTATGAAAACGGCGACGTTCTCAAAGGCACTGTAAAGAAGATTATGCCTTACGGCGCATTCGTTGGTATCAACGGCGTAGAAGGCCTTCTCCATATTTCCGATATTTCCTGGAAAAAGATTGCCAAGGTCGAAGATGTTCTCAAACCGGAACAGGAAATTGATGTCAAAATCAAATCCTTCGATCGTGAAAAACAGAGAATCTCCTTCAGCCACAAGGACTGCCTCCCCAATCCCTGGGAAACAGCTATCCATGATCATGAAGTAGATGACATTGTGGATGCCAAGGTCGTTAAGATCCTTGAATTCGGCGTTATTGTAGAACTGGATGACGGCCTTACCGGTCTTCTCCACATCAACGAAATGACCGATGACCACAACAAGAAACCGGGCGATATCTGTCAGGTAGGAGACGAACTCAAAGTCCGCATCATCAACATTGATGAAGGCCGCAGAAGAATCTCCTTCGCACTGGAAGAAGCTCCTTCCCATGAAGAAGCTCCGGCTGAAGAATAAGACCAATCAAAAAAAGCTGCCCTTCGGGGCGGCTTTTTTAGTGCAGTAAACAGTTTTCCTGTGAGGCTGGCAGCCATAATGCCAGACTGGAGAGGAGCCCCCCTTCGCCAGCAGCCTCCTGCCACAATGAATTACAGAACCGTCATAGCGGGCAGGAAACCATTTTCCTTGACATAAACCGCCATCCGTCATACAATTTCAATACAGTATAACAAAAATGGAGAAGTGTTGCTCCAAGACGGTTATGATAATATATTTGATTTTACATATAGAAAGGATGGGGACTTATGAGCAAACCTCTCGTTGCCATTGTAGGCAGGCCGAATGTGGGCAAATCTACGCTGATTAATGGACTGGCCCAGCGGCGCGTATCGATCGTGGAGGATATCCCCGGTGTAACTCGAGACAGAATTTACTGCGATGTGAAATGGCTTGATAAGGAATTTACCTTGATTGATACAGGGGGCATTGAATTCCGGAATGAGAAGGACCAGATTTCCAGCGGCATTCGCCAGCAGGCGGAGCTGGCCATGGAAGAGGCTGATGTCATTCTGTTCGTGGTAGATGCCAGGACCGGGATGACCAGCGATGATGAAACCATTGCGGGACTTCTTAGAAAAACCGGTAAGCCCGTGGTGCTGGCAGTGAATAAAGTGGACAGCGATAACCAGGAAATGGATGTGTACGAGTTCTATTCGCTGGGGCTGGGGGATCCCATCGGTATTTCTGCAGTGAACCGGTTGAATTTCGGCGACCTGCTGGACCGGATTACAGAAGGATTCCCCAACCTGAAGGAAGAGGAATCGGAAGACATTATCCGCACGGCCATTGTAGGCCGTCCAAACGTGGGCAAATCCACCCTTATCAATTCCCTTCTGGGCTATGAACGGTCCCTGGTGGCTGATGAAATGGGAACCACTAGAGATGCAGTGGACTCTCTCTGGACCTATAAGGGAAAGACCTTTATCCTGGTGGATACGGCAGGTATGAGGAAGAAGAGCAAAATAGACGAACCTCTGGAAAAATACAGCGTCATCCGTTCCATTCGTGCCATTGATAACTGCGATGTAGCTATTTTCGTGATTGATGCGGAAGACAAGCTGACGGAACAGGACAAGAAAATTATCGGCTACATCCATGAAGCCGGAAAGGGACTGATTCTTTTCGTCAATAAATGGGATTCTATTGCAAAGGATGAACATACAATCAATGAGTTTGAAAAGGAAATCAGAAATGGTCTTCCTTTTGCTCCCTATGCACCCATGCTTTTCGGATCGGCTAAGACGAAACAGAGAATCCATCGTCTTGGGGATCTGATTTACAACGTAGCAGAGCAGCAGAATCTCCGGGTATCCACTTCGGTACTGAATGACCTTCTGGAAGATGCGAAAATGATCAATCCGCCGCCCGCCCATTCCGGCAGGGTAGCGAAGATTTATTACATGACAGAGGTGGGTGTGCGGCCGCCTACGTTTGTGATGTTCGTGAATGATGCTAACCTGATTCATTTTTCCTATGTCCGTTTTATTGAAAACAAGCTTCGGGAGGCCTTCAGCTTCGAGGGGACGCCCATTCGCATTGTGGTACGGAGCAAAAAGGACGGTGGCGACGATTGATGGAATCCATCCTGTGGATTGTGCTGGCTTATTTCATAGGGGCCATCCCCAGCGGCTATATCATTGGCCGTGTATTTTACGGTGTGAACCTGAAGAAAGTGGGGAGCGGAAATATCGGTGCCACCAATGCTTACAGGGAATTAGGGGTGAAGGCAGGACTGGCTGTCTTTATCTGTGATTTCATGAAAGGTTTCATTGCGGTGCATCTGGGGATGCCTGATCCGGTGATTGTGCTTCTCTGCGCCGTATTTGCTATTATCGGCAATGACTGGTCTGTATTCCTTCATTTCAAAAGCGGCAAAGGCGTGGCCTGCGGCGTAGGGGCTTTTACCTACATCTGTGCTCCTGCCGTGCTGGCAGCCTTTCTGGTGTGGCTTGCTATTTTCAAATGGAAACATATTGTTTCGCTGGGATCTATTCTGGCCGCACCGGTGGTACCCCTTGTCATGCTGATAGAAGGAGAACCATTGGAATATGTGGCATTCGGTGCCCTGGCAGCTGTGATTGTCATTGGAAAACATAAAGATAATATTGGAAGGCTTCTTAGAGGTGAAGAGAAGCCTATTACCAGGGAAAAGAGGTAATACCTTTGAAAATTGCAATGATTGGAGCCGGCGGATGGGGTACTGCCATGATGATCGAACTGGCCGGACGGAATAATGACCTGATTATGTATTGCAGGAACCCCGCTAGAGCAGATGAAATGAGGAAGACCAGGGAAAATGGAGAATACCTGCCGGGCGCTCACATTCCTGAAAAAATCCGCATTACAAGCGACCTGGAGGAAGCGGTGAAAGGAGCAGGCTGTGTCATTATCTGCACTCCTTCTCATGTGGTAGAGGACATGGCAGCCCGTCTGAAGCCCTGGCTCATGAAAGATGCGGTGGTGGTATGCGCGTCCAAGGGACTGGCAGACAATGAAGGCCATCGCCTTTCAGAAGGAATTACGAAAGAAGTGGCAGGCATTACCGATAAGATTGTGGCCCTTTCCGGACCCAATCATGCGGAAGAAGTGGGCATCGGGCTTCCCTGCGCCACGGTGGCTGCCTCGGCTGTGCCGGAAGCGGTACAGATTGTGCAGGACCTGTATATGAGCCCTGTTTTCCGGGTATATCGCAGCGATGATATACGGGGCGTGGAATACGGCGGTGCATTGAAGAATATTATGGCGCTGGCCTGCGGTGTTCTTGACGGCATCGGACTTGGCGACAACTGCCGGGCTGCCCTTATGACCAGAGGACTGGTGGAAATGACCAGGTTCGGTGTTCATTTCGGCGCCCAAATGACCACTTTCTTCGGCCTCTCCGGCATGGGGGATCTGGTATGCACTTGCACCAGCATCCACAGCCGCAATCATCGGGCCGGCATGATGATGGCCAAAGGAATGACTGCTGATGAAATCAGCAAAAGCACCAACATGGTGGTAGAAGGAATTCGCACGGCCCGTCTGGTTCATGAAATCGCCCTGCGGGAACATATCGACATGCCTATTACGGAAGAAGTATGCCATCTGATTAAAGGTGACCATAACGCCAGGGAAGCTCTGGAAATCCTTATGACCCGGGCCAAAAAGGCGGAGTCCGAAACCTATTGAAATGAAAAAAAGCGATGCCAGGCCGGCAGGAAACTATTAGTGAAAAATTTCCTGTCGCCATGATACACAGCGGCATCAAGTCGGACAGAGAACTATTTCAGCCATAAAAAATTTGAACTCACCGGCGATTTACATAGCCGTTTATGCTATAATGAACATAAGTGTGGAAAGAAGAAATTCTTTTCTGCATGATGAAAATGAGGTAGAACACATGAGAATTATCGGAGGAAACGCCAAGGGCACGCTGCTGTCGTCTCCTGAGGGTCGGAATACCAGACCCACCCTGGGAAGGGTGAGGGAAAGCGTTTTCAACGTACTTGCCAATGTAGGCATCCTGGAGACAAAGGTACTTGATATTTTTGCAGGTACCGGTGCCATGGGACTGGAAGCCTTGAGCCGGGGCGCTGCGGAAGCGGTATTCCTTGACAAAGCCACTGGTGCCATCATCAGGGAAAATGCGCTTCGCTGCCATGCAGCAGACCGGAGCCGCATTCTGAAGGGAGATGTTTCTTCTTCCCTGAAAACGCTCCGGGGACAGAAATTTGATTATATTTTCATGGATCCGCCTTACAGGAAGGGATATATCAATGAAGTTCTGCAGGAGGTATTCGATTGTGACCTTCCGGCAGAAGAAGCCATCATTATTGCAGAACATTCAGTATCCGAACCGCCTGATTTGTCTCTTTTCCAGGGAAAATGCCAGTTGTGGAAAGAGAAAAAAGTGGGGGCCATTGTTGTAAGTTATCTGCAGTGCAGATAATGAGGAGAAGGTTTGAATGAAATTAGCTATATGCCCCGGAAGTTTTGATCCGGTCACCTATGGTCATCTTGACATTATCAGAAGAAGCGCCAGCCTGGTAGACAAGCTGATTGTGGCGGCTTTTTTAAACCCCACAAAACACTACATGTTTACCACGGAAGAACGCATTGCCATGCTGAAGGAAACTACGAAGGATATCCCCAATGTGGAAGTGGATGCTTTCGATGGGCTTCTGAATGAATATGCGGCAAAAAAGAACTGCCATCTCCTGATCCGGGGGCTCCGGGCATTCAGCGATTTTGAATATGAATTCCAGAGAGCCCTGATGATAAAAAAGATTGATCCCACCCTGGAAACAGCATTCTTTATGACGGACGGCCGTTATTCCTATCTTTCTTCTACCGGCGTCCGGGAGCTGGCTCACTTTAATGGAGATGTGACCTCCATGGTACCGCCCTTTGTCCAGGAAATGATAAAAAGGAAAGTAAATTCTATTAAGAAATGAGGCTGCCGATTATGGATACAAGAAAACTTCTCGAAGAACTTGAAAATGTCATTAATAATGCCAGCGAGGTGCCGTTCACCAATAAGAAAATGGTAGATAAGGATGAGGTGGAACGGCTGATTGACGCCATCAACCAGTCTCTGCCCAATGAACTGGAAAGTGCAAGAAGAATTGTTGCCGATAAGGAACGGATTATGCTGGATGCCGAAAAGAAGGCAGAAGATACCGTAGCCCAGGCAAAGGACTATATTGCCCGGATTACGGAAGAAAGTGAACTGGTCAAACAGGCCCAGGAAAGAGCTAATGAAGTGATTTCCTCTGCCAATAAATCGGCCGACGAACTGCGCACCAGCTCTGTGACCTATGCCACTGATGTACTGAAGTACGTGGAAACAAACATGGAAAACGTGCTGGACAGCCTGAAGAAAAACCGGCAGAGCCTGATCGATTCCAATTCCGCTGCAGCCCGTCAGCAGCAGGAACAGCAGCCTCAGGACGAACAGAAAAAATAATAAAGGCAGAAAGGCCTTGGCCGCTGCTCGTATAATCAATCGTTGATTCTTTACCTTACTTTCTGAATCTTTTTGAAACAGGGGGACAGGCCTATGGGAACCGAGGGAGACAAAAGAAGAGCCATTCTTCTTTGCGTATGCATTGCCTGTATTCTCATAGGACTGTCCTTTTTTGTGCTGGATCCCCTGTCCCTCAGGCAGGAAAAAGAGAAGCCTGCGCTCCAGGTAAGCCAGGCAGAAGAGGGGAAAAAAGGAAAAATCCTTGTTTATGTGGTAGGGGCTGTGAAGAATCCGGGAGTCTATGAAATACCGGAGGGCAGTCATTACTATGATGCCGTGAAGGCGGCAGGGGATGTGCTGCCCTATGCCGACATGACTGCCGTGAACATGGCGGAACCGGTGACGGAAAGCATGAAAATATGGATTCCCCTGGATCCCTATATGAAAGACCCCGGTGCCCTGGGATTGGTGAATATTAATACGGCCGGTGCGAAAGAGCTGGAAACACTGCCCGGCATCGGTAAGGTGACAGCCGAAAAAATCATGGCCTACCGGGAAGAACATGGAAGCTTCAGAACAAAAGAGGATTTGAAGCGCGTACCATCCATCAGCGATGGGAAGTTTAAAAAACTGGCGGATAAAATCACATTATGAATACCAAGTATCCCCTGCTTTGGAGTGCCCTTTTTCTGGCGCTGGGAGTGGTGCTTTATGACACCTTCCCTTCTTTTTTCATGCGCTGGCCCTGGGTCTTTCCCCTGGCAGCGGGATGCTTTCTTCTTTTTTCTTTCCTTTTCCGCGGGAAAAGGGGACTTCTTCCGATGGTGATTTTCCTGTGTATCCTCACAGCTGGTATGGGTCGTATGTTTCTGGCTGACCGGTACTACGAGCAGCAGTCATCCTGGGCGGCAGGGAGCGAAGGGCGCTGGACCGGCATTGTGAAGGAGGCGCCATCGGTCAACCGGGATGGTGATGCCTATGCCCGCTACTACACGGAGCTGGAATCAATCACCTACAGCGACGGCGTGGAAAAATCACTTTCCGGTACGGCCTTTGTTTATGATACCCGGCCGGAAAAGCTTTATGGCACGGGAGATTCCATTTCCGTCACCGGAAAGATGACGGCTGTGAGGATTTATAAAAATCCCGGTAAAATTGATCTGGAAGGGCGTTACCGGAGCCGCCGGCTCATGGGCAGGATTTATCCGCAGGAACCGGAAAAAATCCATTTTCTGGGAGAAAGCGGTGAGTACAGGGCCGGCCGGCTGGCCGACGAAATCAAAGGAAAGGTGGAGTCCTGGTTTAAGCCCTACATGGATCCTCTCAGGCTCCATATCCTTATGACCCTGCTCTTTGGCGGAAATTATAATGAAATACCGGAATATATAATGACTTCCTTTTCCGCCACCGGCATTATCCATATTCTTTCCGTTTCTGGATCCCATGTGGCCCTTCTTTTCGGCTTCCTTTATTTCCTTGGAAAATGGCTTCACCTGCCTAAAAAGCTGGTGGTGGGCGGATCCATTGTGCTGGTTCTTTTTTATGCCCTCCTGTCCGGTCTGGTGCCTCCGGTCATCCGTGCGGCGGTGATGGGCATCCTTTCTGTAGGCGGGGTGTTCCTGGAGAGGGAGAAGACTTCTCTCAACCTCCTGGGGGCGGCGGTGGCAGGCATGCTGCTGTGGGATCCCTTTTACCTCTATGATGTGAGTTTCCAGCTGTCCGTCGGGGCGTCGGCAGGTATTCTCCTTTTTTACAGACCCCTTATGGGAGAGCTTTCAAGGATTTCCTTCCTGCCCCGGTGGGTGAAGGAAGGGGTGGCTCTGTCCACGGCAGCCCAGGTGCTCACCATTCCGGTGATGCTCTATGATTTTCATACCTTTCCCCTCTATTTCATTCCGGCCAATCTTTTTGTCACCCCTTTCCTGGAATGGGTGATCATAGCAGGTCTGGTGGCGGCTGCTGTGGCACCGGTGTGTCTGCCTCTTTCCGGAGGCATACTCCACGGGGCTGATTACCTCCTCTGGGCAGGTCTTCATTTGAATCTTCATCTGTCTTCCTGGCCGGGGGCCCAGGTCCAAGCCGGCGGGTTGACCATGGTACAGATTCTTCTGTACTATGTTACAGTAGGAATCTGCTATTTCAAAAAAGAAATCTTTTCCGTTCCCAAAAGGATGTATGGAGCGCTTCTTCTGTGGTGTTCTTTTCTGGGTCTGACCTTTTTCTTTTATATAACCAGACCGGAGTGGGTGGTATACTGCCCTGACCTTGGCCCGGATCAGGGAGCGGTACTTGTCATAGGAGAGCATAAAATCTTATACTATAAGGGCGGCAGCATTCCCTCCCATACGTCGGACTGGGAATGGAAGTCGATTCTTGGCTATGAAGGGATTTTTGATGCGGATATCCTCATTTTAAATCTGGAAGACGTGAAGGAGCCGCTTCCTCTGACGCTGCCGGTGCCGGTGAAAGAAATCTGGGTGACCGGCGGCAGGGCACAGGAAAAGACGCCCCGCCTTCTTCAGGGGTTTGAGGGAACAATCCGGGCGCTTTTCAAATCCCGTCTCCGCCTGGGGCGCCTGTCCTTTGTCACCAATGGGAGCAGCTGGCTTCTGTCAGAGGAGGACAGGGGCGTCTACCTTTCGGGAAGAAGGGGAATGGAGAAAATGTCCTTTCCTGCCCATACCCTCTGGATTGTGTCCGGTCGGAAGAATGGAGCAGGTATCAGGGAGGAGGAAATGGACCGAGTCAAGGCGGAGGCCGTGGTTTATGGCGGAAGCCGTCTTTCTTCGTCCTTTGAGGATGTGGATTTATTTGAATTCAAAAATTATCAGGCAGCCAATGTGTACAGGGAAGGCATGCAGACCGCATCCTTCCGGCATAAGTGGGAGCTGGAAAATACATCATGGTTATGAAGAAATTAAATAAAAGCAACTGCTTCTTTTTATACGGCGATGATCCCGTGTCCGCCAATGTACGGAAGAACAGGATCATTGATTCCTATTTCCACAAAAAGGCGCCGGAGGTGACCTTGTTTGACGGGAGCGGCACCTTTGAAGCCTATCAGAATGCGCTGGAAGGGCAGTCCCTTTTCACTGCAGAAACGGCAGTGGTCCTCCATAATCCGCCCTTTCTGAAAAGGCGGTCCGAAAAGGAGGATCATAGGGAGGAAAGTTTTCTTGAAACGGTGAAAGACCTTTCTCCAGATATCCTCCTCATCATCCTGTTGGATGGGAAGCCCGATAAAAGGACGAAAATCATTAAAACCCTCCTTTCCATCTGCACAAGCGAGGAATACAGTCTGATGAATCCCAGAGATGCGGCAGGCACTATGATTCGGATGTTGGCGGATGCAGGGAAACGGGTGGATTACGAGGCCCGGGGGTATCTGGAGACCGTTCTGTCTTCCTGGGAGCAGATTTCTGCTCCCCTTCTCCAGACGGAATGTGATAAAATTGTGCTGATGTGCGGAAATCGGGACACAGTGAGTCGAAAACTGCTGGAAGCGGCCCTTCCGGATTATATGAACCAGGGGATTTTCCGCTTTACCGACGCCCTTCTGGATAGGAAGGCCAGTGTGGTGCTGGAAAGCACAGACCGCGTTTTCACAGATATTTCCACTACCATTAAGAACCTTGGCTTCCTTTCTTCCAAATTCAGGAAAATCAAGATTTTCCATGAAATGAAAAGGAACCGCCGCCCTGAGGGAGAAATCAGGCAGGCCCTGGGCATCCGCAGCTCCTGGATGTGGCGGAATATGCAGAATGAAGCAGCCAAAGTGGGAGAAAAGAAAGCAGAATGGTTTCTGCTCCAGATTTTTAATTATCAGATGAAAACAAGGCAGGGTTCTTCTGAAATGGAATTGAAAGACCTGCTTCTGACATATTGTATGAAATGAAGGTAACCGGTCATTGAAATTACGAATTAAACGGATAGCTGGCATGATTTCACTGGTGGCGCTCCTCACGGGAGCTGCCGCCCCCTTTCTTTGGGTGAAAGGTGATTCGGTGATTCCGGGCGTGAGAATTAACGGTGTTGCGGCAGGCGGTTTTTCCAAAGCGCAGATGGTGGATTTCCTGCAGGAAGGAAATAAAGCCATGGAGAAGGAGAAGCTGGATCTGGTGAAGGATTCGGTGAAGGAGACCTGGAATTATAAGGACCTGCACGTCTCCTACGATGAACGCAGTTTGGACGAAGCTATGGCCATCGGCAGACAGGGAAGCCTTTTCCAGCAGTGGAAAGACCGCTGGGCAGCCCTTCTCTCGGGAAAAGCAGCCCATATAGATGCTTCCTTTGATGAGGAAGCGGTGAAAAAGAAGGCCGACCAGCTGATCAAGACATACAGCCAACCGCCGCAGAACGCCATGCCCCGTTTCCATAGTGACGGATCCATTACCTTTTCAAAAGGACGGCCCCACCTGGCTATTCAGGAAGAAGACCTGATGCAGGGGGTAAAGGACATGCTGGAAACAGGCAGAGGGGGAGAAATGGAGATCCCCGTGACCGAAGAAGTGAAGCCGAACATGTCCGATAAGGAAGCAGAGGAAATCAATACAGTGCTGGCTCGATACAGCACCTCTTTCGGAGGAGATGCCAACAGGAGCAGTAATATTTCCCTGGCAGCAGAAAAAATCAGCGGCACCTATCTGAAACCCGGCGCCGATTTTTCCTACAACCGTACCACCGGTTCCCGCTCTGCAGCCAATGGGTATAAAGAGGCGCCGGTCATTATTAACGGCAAACTGGAACCGGGCTCCGGCGGCGGTGTATGTCAGGTGAGCTCCACCCTTTTCAATGCCGTACTACTTGCGGGGCTGGAAGTGACGCAGCGTACCTGCCACTTTTCCCCCGTATCCTATGTCCCCTTGGGGCGGGATGCCACGGTGGCGGAGGGAGTCATTGATTTCTGTTTCCGAAACCATCTGAAACATGGCGTTTATGTCTATGCGGAATATGCGCCGGGCTCCATATCTGTCTGGATTTTGGGAAATAAGGAAGACAAGCCTTCCTATGTAGATATTTCCAAAACAAAGGAAGAAACGGTGCCTTTTAAAACCGTAAACCGCGTGGATCCTTCCCAGAAGGAAGAACAAAAAACAGAAGAAGGTCATGAAGGGAAAAACGTGACCGTTAAGCAGAGCGTGAAATGGGCCGATGGCAGAGTCTATCATGACCTTTTTGAATCGGATTACGAAGCCGTGGATACGGTGATTACCTATAAGAACAAGGAGGACCTGCCGAAAGAATAAGGGAAAGTCTTTCCACCTGAATCATCGCGGGAAAGCACCTTTCCGCTTAGGGCCGGTTTTATCACGAAAGGAGTACATACATGGGAAAATACCGTCTGCAGTCACGGAATAAGAATTCCATGATTACACTGATGGAGGTAGATACAGAATGCAGGGCCTGGTACATTAAGGCCGATGACAGGAATGCAGCTATCCGGGCTCTCAGGGATATGGGAAAGGAAATCCTGCCGGTGGAGTCTATTTATATCAATGGAGAAGACGTATCGGATGAAGTATTTTCATCTATCGCCATTCACATGGGCGCCCCTGTGGATCAGGGGCCGGCAGAGTCCGTGCCTTCCGGCGAGGACGGCATGGACGGTATTCCCCTTCCCGATGAAGAGCCCCTGGAAAATTATGCGCTTCCTCCCGATGATGTGCCCCTGCCTTCCCTGGATGATATTCCTCCGGAAGCAGCGCCGCTGCCGCCGGAAGCAGAAAGTGTGCCGGAAATGGATATGCCTGACATACTTCCAGACCTGACCAGCGTGCTCCCAAAGAGCGCCTTCGTTCCTTCCCCTAAAGATGGGGGAAAGAAGGGGGCCTCCAATGGCATCTATCTGGGCAGAAAGCACATTACCGGAGATCCTGTGGAAATCAGAACCATTACAGACGAAGCAGATGGTGTCATCTTTACGGGTACCGTCATCAGTTCTGAAGTGCGGGAACTTCGAAGCAAAAAGAAGCTTCTCCTCATGCGGCTGGCTGATGACAGCAACGGCATTCCCTGCAAGAAATTTTTTGACCACCCGGAAGATGCAGAGGGCGTGGAATCACTGAAACCAGGCACTGTGGTGAAAGTTCGGGGCAATGTACGCTTTGACAAGTATTCCGGCGGCCTGACTCTGGAACTGCAGCAGATGGAAAAAGGGGAAGTCCAGGTCATTGACCATGAGGATACTTACCCCACCCCCCGGGTGGAACTCCACCTTCATACAAAGATGAGCCTTGACGGTCTCATTGATAACGAAGAAATCATCAAGACCGCTGCCAAATGGCACCATCCGGCTGTGGCCATTACGGACCATGGCGTCATCCAGGCCTTCCCGAAAATACAGGATCTGGCGGAAAAATACCACCAGAAGGTAATTTACGGCATGGAAGGGTACATGATTGATGAAATCCCGGAAGATCCGGATACGGACCGCCAGCAGTACAACCATATCATTATCCTGGCCAAAAACATTACAGGCCTTAGGAATCTGTACCGCATGGTCACCCTGTCCCATCTGAAATTTTATCGGAAACGGCCCTTGATTCCCAAACCCATTCTGGAAGAATACCATGAGGGACTGATTTACGGTTCCGCCTGCGTGATGGGCGAATTTTTCCGCGCCGTCCTGGCGGGGGAAAGCGATGAAGAGCTTATTGAAAAAGCCAAATTTTATGACTACCTGGAAGTGCAGCCGCTGGGAAATAATGAATTCCTTATCAATGAAGATAAATTCGGCAATGTGAATTCGAAAAAGGACCTACAGGACCTGAACAGGAAAGTCATCGAAATCGGGGAAAAGGCAGGTCGTCCGGTATGTGCCACTTCCGATGCCCATTATATGTTTGCCGAAGACCAGCGGAACAGGGATATCCTGCTCTCCAACTGGGAAAAACCGGGGAAAATCGAATCCCATCCGCCGGTTTATATCCGCACCACCCAGGAAATGCTGGATGAATTTTCCTACCTCCCCAGAGACAAGGCCATTGAAATCGTGGTAACCAATACCAGGAAAATAGCAGAGCAGTGTGAAGTTTTAAAGCCCCTGGCAGAAGAATGGAAATCTTACAACCCGAAGATTGCAGGCGCTGATGACAAACTGGTGAAAATGTGCTATGACAACGCTCACGCCATTTATGGGGATCCCCTTCCCAAAATCGTGGAAGACCGGCTTACACTGGAACTGACGCCGATTATCAAGCACGGCTACGGCGTACTGTACTACATTGCCCATAAACTGGTTAAACATTCCAACGACCGGGGATACCTGGTAGGCTCCCGAGGCTCCGTAGGTTCTTCCTTTGTTGCCACCATGTCAGGCATTACGGAAGTCAATCCACTGCCGCCTCACTACGTCTGCCCCAAATGCCACTGGAGCCAGTTCTTCACGGACGGCTCCGTAGGCGGCGGATTTGACCTGCCGGACAAGAAATGCCCCCGGTGCGGAACGCCGCTGAGCAAGAACGGTCATGATATCCCCTTTGCCGTATTCCTTGGGTTCGATGGAGACAAGGTACCTGATATCGACCTCAATTTCTCTTCCGGCGATGACCAGGGTGTGGCCCATAAATACACGGAAGAACTTTTCGGAAGGGATAATGTATTCCGCGCCGGCACCATTGCAGGCATCCAGGATAAGACGGCCTATGGATTTGTAAAGAAATATGCAGAAAACCGGGGCCTCACCTTTAATGATATTTTCATTGAAAAGCTGGCTGCCGGAGTGGCCGGGGTGAAGAGAACCACCGGTCAGCATCCGGCGGGCATTATGGTATGTCCTCGCGACATGGATATCCACAATTTCACGCCCCTTCAGTATGCAGCCAATAAGAAATACTTGAAAGATGAAGATGGTCATATCATTCCAGGCACCATTACCACCCATTTTGATTACCATTCCATTTCCGGCCGTATGCTGAAACTGGACATTCTGGGTCACGATGATCCGAAAGTTATCCGTATGCTCCAGGATATTACGGGAATCGACCCCATGTCCATTCCCTTTGATGACAAGAAGACCCTCTCCCTCTTCAGCTCCACCGAAGCTCTGGGAATTACACCCCAGCAGCTGGCGTCGGTGATTGGAAATAAAGGGGTTACAGTGGGCGCCCTGGGGCTGCCGGAATATGGCACACCCTTTGTCCGGGGCATGCTGGAAGACACCCGGCCGAAAAATTTCTCCGAGCTGGTGCGAATTTCCGGTTTCTCCCACGGCACCGACGTGTGGCTGAACAATGCCCAGGATCTCATCAAGAATGGTACGGTCAAACTGGAAGATGCCATTTCCACCCGTGACGACGTTATGAACTATCTCATCAAGCATGGTGTCAAACCGCTTACTTCCTTCAAAGTCATGGAAAATGTGCGTAAAGGAAAAGGTCTGGAAAAGAACGGTTCCAACAACAAGGCGGAACTGGATGCGGCCCATGTGCCCCAGTGGTTCATCGACTCCTGCCTGAAAATCGGCTATCTTTTCCCCAGGGCCCATGCGGTGGCCTACGTTATGATGGCCTTCCGCATTGCCTGGTTTAAGGTGTACCAGCCTTTGGCCTACTACGCTGCTTACTTTACCATCCGCGCCGAGGGATCTTTCAATGCGCCGGTCATTTTGAAGGGACTGGAATCCCAGAAACAGGAACTGGCCCGCATTGCTTCCTTGGAACATCCTACGGCTGTGGAGAAAGGCAATGCCACAGTTATCGAAGTGGCGGCGGAAATGTATCTCCGGGGACTGGAATTCCTGCCTATTAGCCTGGACAAGTCGGCAGCCTCCGAATTCAAAATGGTGGACGGGAAACTCCTGCCGCCTTTCAACTGTATTCCTGCCCTCGGTGATTCCGTAGCCAAGGAAATCGTAAGAGCCAGGGATAACCATCCCTTCACCTCCAAGGAAGATCTCCGGAAGAGGGGAAAGGTGAGCCAGACCATTATTGATACTATGGATGACATGGGCATATTGAAGGACCTGCCTGACGAAGAGCAGATGTCCCTCTTTGACTTCTAAGAGGAAGGACAGGGACGACTCAAAGAATGGGAGGTTAAAACTTTTCTTCTCCTCTCGGGGGAAGAAATACAGCCTCTTCCAAAGCCCTGTTCTTTTGTACTTTGAGCGCACTGCAGCTCCTTTGGACTGGAAAGGGGCTGCAACGCGTTACCTTTTATAATATTTGCTTTTTTCTCTTATCCCATGATATAATGACCTCAGTATCCGGGGTTATAGCTCAGTTGGTCAGAGCGCTTCGTTGACATCGAAGAGGTCTTTGGTTCGAATCCAAATAGTCCCACCAGATTGTATAACCCGCCGTAATGGCGGGTTTTTGTGTACTGGGGAAGCACTGAATCATTGATGAAGTCTTTTTTTATACGAGCTTCCTCGTGGATTTCCATAGAGCCGGTGGATTTCAAAAATGAAAAGAGGGGAGCCCAATGAAGCTCTTTGCAGTCATCATGGTTTTGATTGCCGGTACCATGTGGGCGGGAACAGGGCTGGCAGCTCAGGATTTTTTCAGGAAGAGCAGCCTTGATGCCATGGATCTCACAGTGTTCCGCATGTTTTCTGCGGGCATCATCATGTTTCTGGTGTCCCTGATGAAGGGGCAGTGGAAGACAGGGGTAAGGGCCGTCAAGAGAAAGCCCCTTCTTTTTCTGGAGCTGATATTTTATGGCATCGTGGGGCTTATGCTTATGCACTATACCTATTTTGCCTCTATTGCGGCAGGAAATGCAGCAGCCGCCACGGTCATCCAGTATACCTGCCCGGCCATGGTGATCCTGTGGGTTTCTCTGAAAAATAGAAAGCTCCCGGCCCGGGGTGAGCTTCTGGCAGTGGTGCTGGCCATAGCCGGCGTATTTCTTCTTGTTACCGGCGGCGATATCCATCGCATTTCCGTACCGGCAGCCTGCGTCTACCTGGCACTGGCCTCAGCGCTTTTCTTCGCAGTCTGTGCTGTGTATCCCAAGCACCTGATGACAGTCATGGACAATTCCTTTATCCTGGCCATAGGCATGTTTACCGGTGCCATTTCTGCCTGGCTGATTGATCCGGTCACCGATTTTTCAGGCTTTTTTCAGCGTTCGGTGCTCTTTGATTCCTTTTGGATCGTTATCTGCGGCACCGTGGTGGCTTTTACCTGCTATAATGCAGGTCTCCATTACCTCAGTGAAGCCCAGGCCTCCGTCACCGCTACGGTGGAACCGGCAGTATCTGTCATTGCCTCCCTTTTCCTCTTTGACGTCCGCTTTGACTCTCTCCAGGCCCTGGGCATCCTGCTCGTTATCCTTGCCATTGCCGCACCGGGTCTTGTGGGAAAACAGGTAAGCAGACAGGAGAAGTGAAATATGAGCGAAGGGGTTCCTGCCCGGCATGGAGCGAAAGATGTTCCTGACGGCAGGAAAGGATGTAAAGAAACTTTCGTAGATGAAATATTTCTTTTATAGTAAAATATAAATTGATGATAGAAGACAGACCATTCTTTTTAACAGGAGTCATTATGGATACAGAACATATCAGAAATTTTTCAATTATTGCCCATATCGACCATGGCAAGTCTACTCTGGCGGACCGGCTTATTGAGCTCACCGGCACGGTACAGAAAAGAGACATGGAAGCCCAGATTCTGGATACCATGGATCTGGAGAGAGAAAGGGGCATTACCATTAAGGAGCAGTCCGTACGCCTGATGTACAAGTATGAAGACGGCGATACCTATGAGCTGAATCTCATCGACACCCCAGGCCATGTGGATTTCAATTACGAAGTATCCCGCAGCCTTTCTGCCTGTGAAGGGGCCATCCTTATCATTGATGCCACCCAGGGCGTACAGGCCCAGACCTTGGCCAATGTGTATCTGGCTTTGGATCACAACTTGGAAATCATTCCGGTCATTAATAAAATCGACCTTCCCAGTGCCGATATTGACCGGGTAAAGAAGGAAGTAGAAAATATCATCGGTCTCGACATGTCTGATGCCATTCCTGTTTCTGCTAAAACCGGGGAAAATGTGGAAGAGGTGCTGAAACGGATTGTGGAGCAGGTGCCGCCGCCTCCGGACAATACGAAAAAGCCGCTGCGCTGCCTTATTTTTGATTCCATCTTCGACTCTTATAAGGGAGCCATTGCCTATGTCCGTGTTATGGATGGAGAAATCAAGCCGGGCATGAATATCCGTATGATGGCCTCCGGCAAGGTGTATACGGTAACGGAAGTGGGGTATTTCTCCCCTTTCCCCAAGGCCTGTGATATCCTTACCTGCGGATCCGTAGGTTATGTGGCCGCCAGCATCAAGAACGTTCAGGACTGCGAAGTGGGGGATACCATTACCACGGCGGAAAATGGGGCTTCCGAAGCCCTGCCGGGATACCGGAAGGCGCTCCCCATGGTTTTCTGCGGACTCTATCCCATTGACAGTAAGGACTATGATAATCTGAAGGAAGCTTTGGAAAAACTTAAGCTCAACGATGCAGCGCTGGAATTTGTACCGGAAACATCCCAGGCCCTGGGATTCGGCTTCCGCTGCGGTTTCCTTGGACTTCTTCATATGGATGTGGTGCAGGAAAGACTGGAAAGGGAATACCACTTAAAACTTATCACCACGGCGCCTTCCGTTATTTACCATGTTTTTAAAACTGACGGCACCATGGTACCGGTGGATAATCCGGCAGAACTGCCGCCTATGACGAAAATCGAACATATCGAAGAGCCGGTGGCCAAGGTGGATATCCTGGTGCCGTCCGACATGGTAGGCAACGTGATGGAACTGGTACAGAACCGCCGCGGCGTATTCCAGACCATGGAATACCTGGATGAAACCAGGGTGGATCTGACCTATAAGATTCCTCTTTCCGAAATTATTTTTGATTTCTTTGACAAGCTGAAATCCTGCACCAAAGGCTATGCGTCCCTGGACTATCAGCTGGACGGATACCAGAAGACCGATGCCGTGAAGCTGGATATCCTCCTGAACGGGGATCTGGTGGATGCCCTGTCCATCATTGTTCACCGCAGCAATGCGCCTGCCCGGGGCCGGGCTCTGGCGCTGAAGCTGAAGGATATTATTCCTCGTCAGCAGTTTGAAGTGCCCATCCAGGCTGCCATTGGAAGCAAAATTATTGCCAGGGAAACTATTAAGGCTTACAAGAAGGACGTACTGGCCAAGTGCTATGGCGGCGACGTGACTCGTAAGAAAAAGCTTCTGGAAAAGCAGAAGGAAGGAAAGAAGCGCATGAAACAGGTGGGCAGCGTAGAAATTCCGCAGGAAGCATTCATGGCGGTTCTGAAAGATGACTGATCTGGGACTATATATTCATATACCCTTCTGTAGAAGCCGCTGTGCCTACTGCGGCTTCTATTCCATTGGGAGGAAACCGGATGCCCCTTTTCTGAAGGCCCTGGCAAAGGAAATGGAAATGAGAAGCCCAGCCTTTCAGGATTATCTCTGTGATACCATCTATCTTGGCGGCGGCACACCTTCTTCCCTTTCGGAAAATCAGCTTGCGGAAGTGATGGACAATATCCGGCGCCAGTTCCATATATCGGACCATCCGGAAATCACCATGGAAATGAATCCCTGCGATATGACGGATTCCTACCTGCGCCATGCCAGGGCTCTTGGCATCAACCGCATTTCCATAGGCGTAGAGAGTCATGACGACAGGCTCCTTAAATCAATCGGCCGTCTTCACACTGCCTCGGAAGCGGAAAAGGCGGTGAAGAGGGCCTGGGACTTGGGATTTCGTAATATCAGTGTAGATCTCATGTATGAACTGCCGGGGCAGAGCGTCATGGATTTCAGAAAATCTCTTCTCTGGGCAGTGCACCTGCCCATTACCCATGTGTCCGTGTACAGCCTTATCCTGGAAGAGGGCACCCGCTTTGCCCAGCTGGCAGACAAAGGAAAGCTTCCAAGGCCTACCGAAGAGGAAAGCTGGGCCATGTACCAGGATATGTGCCGCATCCTTCCTCATTACGGCTTTGAACGGTATGAAATATCCAGCTTTGCCCGGAAAGGATACCGCTCCAGACATAACCGGAAATACTGGGAACTTTCTGATTATCTGGGACTGGGACCGGCGGCGTCTTCCCGCATCGGCCGTACCCGCTTTACCATCAGCCCCGGCGTGAGGATGTATGAAAAAGATCTTTTGACCGGCAGCGCTCCGGCCGAAGAGACAGAAGAGCTGACGGAAAAGGATGAAATGGAAGAATACTGTTTCCTTCACCTGCGTATGAAAGAGGGCATTCCTCTGGATGACTTCGAGCACCGCTACGGCCATCCTCTCTCCTTCTGGTATGGCAGACAGGTGGCAATGCTGAAAAAACAGAAACTGCTTACAGAGGAAGACCGTCATCTCTTCCTCACCTACCATGGAGCGGCCCTGGGAAATTATGTGTTTGAGCAGTTTCTGAGAGATGAATAGCCACGGGAAAAGGTGAAGGGATGAGACTTGCCTTTTCTCTTCACTTACAATTTTGCGTCAGGCCCTTTTCTTTTTAGCGCCGTTGGATTATGATAAGGGTAACCCTTTGGAATACAATTTCATAAGGACTACGAAGCATCGCGGCTTTCTGACGGGGAAAACCCGTGAATTTCAGCTGCGGTGACTTTTTTTATTGGAGGGAGATTTTGTTATGCCTGTTTCTTACATGGAAATCAATCTGAATGCACTTCGCCACAATCTGAGAGTCATTCACCAGCACCTGCCCAAGGAAGTGAATGTACTGGCCGTGGTTAAAGCCAATGCCTATGGTCATGGCGCTGTGGAAACACTCCGCATTGCAATGGAAGAAGGATATACGGCAGCTGCAGTAGCCCGGGTAGAAGAGGGCGCGAAGCTCCGGGAAGCCGGATTTACCTGCCCCATTTATGTACTGGGCCTTCCCCTTCCGGAAGACATGCTCATGGGTGTAAAATATGACCTCACCCTTCCGGTGGACGATACGGTAGACCTTGACGCTTTTGAAGATATTGCCAAAGGCGCCGGTAAAACAGTGGAAGTCATGATGCCGATTGATACGGGCATGAACCGCATCGGCACCCATCCGGAAGATGTGAAGCCTTTCCTGGAAAAACTGGCCGGTTATCCCCATCTTCATCTCCATGGTACCTGGACCCATATGGCTACAGCAGACTGCAAAGATAAGTCAGCAGCCCTGAAGCAGCTGGACCGCTTCGATGAAGCCATTGCCCAGATGCCGGTCACCGATGATTTTGTCATTTCCTCTGCCAACAGCGCCGGCGTCATCGACATTCCCAGGAGCTGGCACAACCTGGCCCGCCCGGGCATTATTATCTATGGCCCCCAGCCTTCCGATGAAATGGAACATAAACTGGATCTCCAGTATGTCATGCGTATCGTGAGCCATGTGACCCATGTACAGACCCTGCATAAAGGAGAAGCCATCGGCTACGGCGGCACCTATGTGGCTGATAAAGACATGAAGACCGCCACAGTCCCCATCGGCTATGCTGACGGTTATCCCCGCTGCCTCTCCAACAAGGGAGAAGTCCTCATTGGTGGAAAACGCTGCCCCATTGTGGGACGCATCTGCATGGACCAGTTCATGGTGGCAGTAGATGATTCTGTGAAACCGGGCGATGAAGTCATCCTCATGGGCCGGCAGGGAGAAGGGGAAATCACCCTGGACGAAGTGGCAAAGACCGCCGGTACCATTCCTCATGAAATCACCTGTGACCTCAAGAGAATTCCCCGGGTTTTTGTAGAAAAATAAAAACCTCTTTCCTTTATCCACCCTTTGTGCTATAATACTCCATGTTAGGCGTCTATAGCTCAGTGGATAGAGCACTGGTCTCCGGAACCAGGTGTCGAGAGTTCGAATCCCTCTAGACGCACCAGAAATTTGAAATCCTTATGCCTTTCATCCGGCATAAGGATTTTTTGATAAGGAGGACCTATGGATAAGGACGAAAAAATTGATTCTCCGGAAGAGAGAGAACTGACGGAAGAAGAACTGCAGGAGTTCATGGCATCCTATAAAAGGGAGCTGGCCCATATATATAAAATGGCCAGTGCCAAGAAAGCGTTCATGGCTCGTCAGCACCTGCCCCATCTGAAAGAGGCGCTGGAAGCCTGCGACCGGGATATGAGGGCGGATATTGAAGAACTGAAACAGAAATATGGCATTCATTATTAATTCTCATCAATATCTAATTTGAAAAAACAGGCATCTTATGGTATAGTATCTTTGTTGCCCGATGAAGGCAGTCATCTGAAAAATCTTTCAAATCAAATAAAAAAAGATTTGACAGATGATGAAGAAAATGATATAATCATTTTCGTTGAACGGACCATTAGCTCAGCTGGTAGAGCACCTGACTCTTAATCAGGGTGTCCGGGGTTCGAAACCCTGATGGTCCACCAGAAACACATTATGCGAACTTTCCAATTCCAGAGGATTCTGGAGGACGGGGAGTTCGCTTTTATAGTTGTAGCGGATTTCCACAGTTTTCTCTTTTACGATGACGGAGCGGACGAGGGAGGAGAAGAGGATTCTTCTGTACTCTTTCGCTTCTTTTGTCTGCGCCTGGCTCCGGATGGAGTAGAAGAAGAAGCGGATCTCATCTTCCGTGAGAGGGCGGCGGGAGTGGAGGAGTTTTTCGCGCTGGAGGCGGTCTGTGAGGTCTCTGATGCGTCCTTCTGCTTCCTGGATATGATTTGTCAGGCTCTCGCTCATAAGGCCCTGTTCGATAGCTTTAATGCAGTTTTCCACCTTTTTTCTGTTTTCGGCGATTTCCGCTTCCAGGGCGGCGACGGCTGCGCTCTTTTTCTGGCGGGCTTGGAGTTTCATGGCCTGCCTGGCGATGAGGTCAATGACTCCCGGGGCGTCCAGAAGGCTGGTGGTGGTGTTCACTACCATGTCATCCACCAGGTCCGCGCGGATAGGACGGGCGGGGCAGTGCTTCTTCAGATGTTCGGCGCAGCTGTAGTAGTAATAGATGCCGCCGCTTCTGGATCTTCCCGATTTCCCGTCCATCCGTGCGCCGCAGAGGCCGCAGAAGACCTTTCCGGAAAGGCCGTAGAAGTCGGGGGCCCTGATGATATTTTTCTTTCTGCTTTCGTTGATGTATTGGGCGAGGCGGAAGGTCTCTTCGTCGATGAGGGCGGGGATGGAGTTTTCTCTCTTTATGCCGCCCCAGGTGTAGGTGCCGGTGTAGAGCTCATTCTTCAGAAGCACATTAAAGCTGCTGGAAGTGAATTTCTTCCCGCTTCGCGTAAGAAAGGCTCTCTCATTCAATGTTTCGGCGATCTTCTTTTTCATGACGCCGTGGGTGAAGGCGCGGAAAATGTACTGTACTACAGGAGCCGTCTTTTCGTCGATGACGAGATGATGGGCCGCATCCAGCTTGTACCCGAGAGGCACAACGCCGCCGGGCCATTTTCCTTCCAGCACGTTTTCCGTCATGCCTCTCTTCACATTTTCCGCCAGTTCTGCAGAGTAATATTCAGCCATGCCTTCGATGACAGATTCAAGGAGGATGCCGGAAGGATCGTCGGCGATATTTTCCATGGCAGAAACCACCTTCACGCCGAATTTTTTAAGTTTGTGCTTATACTTTGCGCTGTCGTAGCGGTTTCGGGAAAAGCGGTTCAGCTTGTAAACGATGACAGAGGAAAAAGCCCTGGAGGAAGCGTCGTGGATCATGAGCTGGAACTGGGGCCGCTGGTCCGTCCTCCCGGTCATGGCGCTGTCGGTGTATGTGCGGAGGACCTTGTAGCCGTTCCTTTTCGCGAAATCTTCGCAGACGCGGATCTGGCCCTCAATGGATTCTTCCCGCTGGCGGTCTGAGGAATAACGGGCGTAAATGACTGCAGTTTTTTCTTCCATGATTTCTACCTCTTTCAAGTGGTATAATACAAGTGCAGGATACAGGCGGACGGTATCCTGCCACCTTTCTCGCGTGCTCCGCAGAGAAAGCCTCATAAAGGGCCCCTGCTGCCATGTGTGGGGGCTTTTTAATGTGGTAAAATAGAGATGCTAGGGTTAAGTAATGGGAACTTTATTTTCTCTTTACAGGGGTCCGCTAAAAGCGGCCCGCACCGGAGAAAGAGCGGCCAGCCGGCTGCTCTTTTTTTCGTGGCATCATGCGTGGTATAATGAATATGTAGATGACACGGGAGGATTGTCATAATAGAAACCTTCTAAGGGGAAAGGAGCGGCTGGCACCGCTCTTTTTTCGTGGTATAATGAAACCGCGGCTGGGGAGTATAGAGCAAATCGGCTCTCCGAGGGCAGGCAGGGAAACCTGCCTGTTTTTCATTGATAAAAACAGGAGAATTTATAAACGAAAGAAAAGAAGAGGCGTCTTCATTGTTAAAAACTGCGGTTTTTATAAATGAAGACGCCTCCTTTTTTATTTCCTATACCAAAGGAAAAAATGAAAACTTACGATGTTTTTCCTTTTGCTTCTGCATCCAGTTCAGCATTCACTATCTTTCGCTTCACGTCAGCTTCCGTTTCCGGCGGGCGGGATTCTTTCCTGCCTGCCGGCTTTTTATTACCACGAAGCAGGATGAAGAAAGCCTTGGCCACGGTCTCCCGCTCTTCATCGGGAAGGCTCATGAGGTAGTGGAAGGCTTCCGACTGCAGGGGCGTCAGGGAAAGCTCCCGGGCAATGCGGTCCAGCATATCTTCATCGGACTCCGCTTTCATGCCTCCCTCACCAGTGCGAAGCCAATTAGCGGAAACATTAAACACTGAGCAGATGGTTTTGATTAAATATTCCTTCAGTTCAACGCGACCATTTTCAATGTTGTTAATCACGTCTCTGGAGACGCCAAGTTTTTTGCCAAATTCGGTCTGTGACAGCTTCAGGGATTTTCTTAATTCTTTAATTCGTTCATTCAATCTAATCACCTCCGTCCTTCGATACTTATGATAGCAAAATAAAATGAGTTAGTCAACACAAAAATATATAAAATAGGGTTGACACGCTCAGAAATGAAATGTATAATGAGCATAGAAACACATAAAGAACACAAAAGTGAGCAATCAAAGGAGGTGAATGAAATGGAAGACAAAGAAAGAAGAGAAGAAACGGCCGTCCATCTGGCGGCGGAGCTGAAGAAGGCCATGGAAAGTATGGATGAAGCCAGGGCGGAAAGAGCCATCGGTATCCTCATCGGACTCTCTGCTAACAGAGAGCTCCTGGAGGAGCTGAAGAAAGAATCTGCCTGACAGCGATTTCCGCCTTTCCCGACTGCGCGGGAGCACCTTCTCGATTCCACGCTAACTCCTTTATGCAATAACAAACATCAAAGCCTCCCGCGCAGTCTGGGAGGGCGGAAAGAAAATCGCTTCAAATCGTTTCAAATTTCACCCTTCCCTGCTGTTCGGGAACTCCTTATTTTTACTTCCTTGTCTTACGGTTCATGATTGCTTCCCGGACGGCATGGAGGGGTGAAGGAGGAAAGTATGGAAGAAAAAAATAACCTGGCCACAAATGAAGGCCAGGCACTGATGAATGATTTTTATTTCAAATATGTAAGGTTTGCCATTGACGTTTTGGACAAGATGCATGAAAGCGAAAGTGCTATGCAGAGGGAAAACATCAACCGGGCCGTGAAAATATGCGACCAGATCATCAGTCTTTCCAGCCTGGCAATAAGATGACGGACTCTGCCTGTACATAGTATAGCTGAGGAGGAAGGAGACCATATGGAAGAGGAAAGGACGTCCATGGGGACGGTGTACGAAGTGGATTTCCTTGAGAAATTCGATGAGCTGGTAAAGCAATACACCGAAGACCACGCAGAGGAGTTCAGGGAATGGAAAAAGAAGCAGGCGGAGAAAGAAGAGACCGCCTGAAGGAGAAGGCAATGAAATTCAGCGTCACGGAAAAGAAAGCATAAGAAAATGCCCTGGCAGAAATGCCAGGGCGGGCGGAAAGAGAATCAGCAGTCGACTTTCCGCCTTCATTATACATCAATGGAGGCAAAAATGAAAATTGTAGTACTGAAGGAAAATGAGTCGGAGCCCCGGGTGGTGGAAGCAAAGGAAATCACGCTGGAGCTCCTGCAGAAAGAAGTGGGCGGCTACATCGAAGAGGCGCCGAAGCCCCGGGCCGGCGGGAATGATATTCTTGCCGGAAACAGCTGCTCCGTATGGTGCGATGAGGATGGAATCCTAAAGAGAAGGATGCCGAATATCTTCTGGGACTCCATGTCGGAGGGCCTGCAGAGTCTTGTGGGAAACATAGTGGTTACAGGAAACAGCGGTCCGGACATCACGCCGCTGAAAGATGGCGCCATCCCGCAGGTCATGAAGGCACTGAAGGGAAGAAGGTTTATAATCGACCGCTTCCGGGAAGCATGGAAAGAAGAATTCGGGGAGAAACCGGAAATCATAAAAGGGCCATGGAAGGATAACTCCATCAGGGGATACAACGGGGAAGGGACCAGGGCGCTGGTGAAGTATAAAGGGAATACCTATCTGGTGGATGTAAGATGGACGGCGGACCATGGGAATGAGGGGTTCATCGAAAAAGTAAGAGTCAAGAAGTCTGGAGAACTCTGGCACTGCAGCAGTGACAATGAGGTGATCCCCCTGTCACACGACGGGGAAAAAGGGCTTTATGAATTTCTTGAGAGATTTGACTGGGAAGCATGGGAAAGAAGGATGAAAGAATGAAACCGTTGATTAGAAGGATCCGGTGGAAGCGCATCGGAGGGATTGCCCTCTTCATTGCCAGCGCAGTTTTTGCCGCCTTTGCATACCAGGGGGGCGAGCCGGACATGGTGGAATACCATGAGGAAGCGGACGTGGGGGACACCATCTGGAGCATGTGCGCCAGGGTGGCTTCTGACAGAGATGATCTGTCCGAAATCGTCTTCGAGACGATGCAGGAGAATCATATCAAAGACCCCGGGCAGCTGCAGCCGGGACAGATGATTATTATCCGTGTGAGGGCGCTGACATGATACAGGAAACGAGACAAGACTTTGGAGACGATGTAGACTTCGTGCTCTCTATGTTCGAGAGGGCCTGCTACGGAGCCTACAGCGCGGACGTGGAGTATATAGAGAAAGGATATTTCAACGATGGAGGTATCCGCACAGTCACGGTCTGGTTCAGGCACAAAGACCGCATGATCGTAGATGTAAGCGGTCTGGGGCCGTTCCAGATGGTGAAAAAGATCATCGAAAAAGCAGGACTGAAATGATGAAGGTAAAGACGAAAGAATTCGTACTCCACGCAAGAAGGCATGAAAAGCCGATGAGAGGACGGTTCATGGACGATAAAGAATTCGTGCTGGCCTGCTTCGAGCTGGCATGCGCCGGAGCTGCATCATACGATGTGACAGGCATCTCCCCATCGCACGAACCTTGGGGAGACGTCCGGCATGCAGCGGTATTCACAGAGAGCAGGGGAACCATTTACGTGATGCTCAAAGGCCTGGGGCCGTTTGAAGCAATAGAGAAAATTATCAAGGAGGCGAAGCTGAAATGATGCCGGAAGAAGACAGGATGATGGAAGAAATCGTGGAAACCCTCTTCTATGCCGCCCGGAAGAAAAAGGGAACGGCGGCGGAGGCGTGTATCGAAGCGGGGCTCAACAAGAGCTGCTTAACGAAAGCCAAAGGCAGGGGAAGCATTTCAATGTCGGCCATGGTGAAGCTCTGCAGCCTGCTGGGGCTGAAGGTGGTCATTATGGAAAAGTGGGAAAAGGAAGAATAACCCATGAAGTGCTACGTGTGCGGAAAGGAACTGGAGCCCAGCGAGGTCATGTGGTGCATTCCGGCCTGGGGAGACGGGAAAATGCATCCCTGCCATAGGGGAGAGGCCGTGCACATGGGAATTTCCAACGGGAGGAAGGCCATGGGGAAAGAAAAATATGAGGACCAGCGCCGAGAAACCATACGTCTGTTTTTAAAAATGCTGCAGGCGGCAGGGGTTAAGGTAAGGGACCTCAGGTATGAGAGAAAAGGAAATGAAGAAATCGTCGTTGCCTATTTCTACAATGACAAGTCGGAAAAGGCGATAGTGACGAAAGAGAATCTGGCCGGCATGGTCTACGAAACCATGAAGCAGATTCCGGAACTGCAGTGGGGGCATTGATGGAAGAAATGATTATTGGCATCCTGCTCTGCGTGAATGGGTTCCTGATCTATCAGGTGTTCCATCTGGGCACAGAGATAAGGTCATGGAACGCGGGTCAGATGTACTACGCGAGGAAAATCCACGACCTGCAGATGGGCCTGGCAGAGCTGGAGAAAAAAGCAGGGAAACCGGAAGGCGCGGAAGAAAAGGTGCTGCTGGAAATCAACGCCAGGGCGTTGAAGAAGCTGTACAGAAAGGAGAAGGAAAAGCATGAAACTCCATGAACTTTTGGATGTAATGGATACGCAGGTTCGAATCGAGATTCTCTTTACGGACATTGACGCCTACGGTAACACTTTTCCGGATTTTGACGGGAAAGTCGACTGTGTTCCCATTTCCTTTCTAAGGAAATATGGTGATTACTACGTTCAGGAAATCAACGGATCCCTGGTGGATGAATCCGACGTTAAATTTGACCAAAAAGGAGGCCTGTACATTAAGAACTCCATACAGATTTTTATTCAAAGGGAGGAGGAATAAGACATGATCAACACGGACTGCAGCACCTGCCCATTTGCGGACAAGTGCTACATGAAGGACAACCCTAAAAGGCTTCCATGGGGCAAAGGCGGCCTGGGATTCTGCCCTAAAGTTGAAATCGGGTTTGCATTAGTAACCTGTAAGGCGTGCCATTTTACCGGAAAAGTCGGCAGCTCGGGCGGCGCAAAGATTCGGGACTACCGGACCTGCACACTGCTCCCTCATGAGCCTATTGTCCAGAACATCAAAGGACGAAAGAGAAACTGCCCATTCATGGAGCAGGTAAGGAAAGAGCTCCGGCGTGTACCGGACGTCGGGGCTCCGGTGGAGGAGGGAGGAAAAAGAAATGACTGAGAAATTTTTCAGGGTTTACGGAATAAAAAAAGAGGATGCATAAATGGCGGCAGGAACCTGTCTGAATTGTGGAAAGAAACTAAAAGGCCGGCAGAAATACTTCTGCAGCGATGCATGCTGCAGATATTACGACAAGCACAAGACCCTGGAAGAAACAGAATCCAGGTACTACCGGGAAGGCATTCCAATCCGTGAATTCATATGCGCCAATCCGGACTGCGGAAAGCATGTGTACGTGCGAGACCCCCGGGACAAAAGAACCCGCTTCTGCTGCGGCGGATGTAGAGAAAAGTATTTCAAGCATCCGCAGAAAGAGAAGCGGGGAGCCCACTGGATCAACGCACTGGGAAGGCATACTACAAAGATTCAAAAGGCAAAAAGAAAATGAAGGGAGGGCCTGAACCATCAGGCTCCCCATTGATTTCCTTTTGGTAGTAATGGAAACGCATAGTTCCAGATAGGAGGACAGTATGGAAAACGCGAAGAGCATTCTCCGGATTTTCGATAATCCGGAATTCGGGAAGGTCAGGGTAGTATCTCTGGACGAAGAGCCTTGGTTTGTCGGAAGGGATGTGGCGGAGGCGCTTGGATATGTAGAAACAGCAAAGGCGATTCGTGAGCGTGTCGATGATGATGACAAAGGGGTGTCTGTTTTGGACACCCCTGGTGGAAAGCAGAAAATCACACTCATCAACGAATCCGGGCTCTACAGTCTCATTCTTTCCAGTAAGCTGCCAAATGCCAGAAAATTCAAGCGCTGGGTAACCAGTGAAGTGCTTCCGGCCATACGGCAGACCGGAGGTTACATTCCGGCGGCCAGTGACATGAGCGACGAAGAAATCATGGCCCGGGCGCTGCAGATCGGAGAGAGGACGATCCGGAAGCAGAAGGAAAGAATCGAGGCTCTGGAGGCTGATAAAGAGGCAATGAGGCCGAAGGCTATCTTTGCGGATGCTGTTTCCGCTTCAAATTCAACTATCCTCATCGGGGAACTGGCAAAGATTCTCAGGGGCAACGGGGTGAACATCGGACAGAACCGGCTATTCACATGGATGCGGGAGAAAGGCTACCTGGTCAAGCAGGGCTCTTCCTGTAATATGCCAACGCAGAAAGCCATGGAAATGGGCCTTTTCAAAATCAAGGAAGGGACCTATATCAATGGCGACGGCGTGAACGTGGTAACCAAGACCGTCAAAGTGACAGGAAAAGGGCAGCAGTATTTTGTGAATAAGTTTCTTCAGAAAAAGGAATAAGAATTTGTGGCGTTTTGAACTGAGTGAAAGAAATTATGACAAGCTGAAGCTTCTGGTCAAGGACCGGGACAGGAACACTGCCAGAGCAAAAATCTATGAATCCATCATAGGGGAGTACCCTCCTCCCTACGCGGGGCAGATACACCACGTAGAGTGGCGGTCTCACGGAGGGGGAGACCGGGAAGATAATCTCATCCTCCTGTCTATCCCGATGCATGACAGGATTCACAATGCTGCCAGGCGGGAAAGAAAAGAATTGAATGCCAAGTTTCAGGAATATCTGGAATGCGAGGAGGTAAGAGCATGGAGAGCACAGCACCGGGAAGAGCTGGAGAAGCTGTACAAGACGGCGGAAGAAGCCAGGCGGAGAAAGAAAAGGAACGGCTGCATCCCGAAGAAACCGGACTGGCAGCCATTCTGAAGAAAGCAGTGAACTATGTGCACCTTTACGAAAAAGAAGAAGGCGGCCGCCGGCGGTACCGGGGGCACCTTCTCATTACGAACAGGGGAAATAAGAACCTTTTGGGGCCGAAGTTTGCCGAACTCGACGAAGAAGGGGACGGATACTACCTCACGGGGCGGCGGCATTTCTACCTGAAGGAAGCGAATGAAGACACTGGAAACTGGTATCTTCTCTGCGGGAGGGTTTATCCGGTGATTCCAGACTTCGACAGGGAGCCGCAGATAGGCTTCCAAAACGTATACTGCCCCATCTGCGGGGCAGTTCCAAACAGCCTCATCAGCTGTCAAAAAGAAAAGGCCAATGTTTGTGACGAATGCTGCGGAAGGTGTCCACATAACATCAGCTGGAGATGCAATTACAAAAAGAAAGGCAGGCATGAGTGAAAGCTCATGCCTGCCGGCCAGGAATCGGACACCAACCTGATTGCCTGTGACTTAATTATAAACTCACGGGCCTCAGAAAGCAAGAAAACAAGGGGATTCGCGTCCCCTTTAGTCACTTGATATGGCGATTAGATTTACGATTATTTTTAAAGGATAATTAGAAAATCATGGCATATGTAAAAGAGACATTCAGAGCCCCGGGAATTTTGGAAGTGAAAAAATATCACACATGGAGATGGGGCGGAAAATGCAGGCGGGGAGCAAACATAAAGCGGACAGACCGAAAGCAGAGGAAAAGAAATTCCAAAAACTCAAGGGAGTATCTGGCAAGGCTTATCATGACCAATTTTACCAAGGGAGACATGAGGGTGGACCTCACCTATGGGGGAGCGGAGCCGGACGCAGAGGAAGCCAAGAAAAACATAGACAATTTCCTCCAGCGGGCCAGAAGGCTCTACAAGAAGAAAGGGGAAGAGTTGAAATTCATTCTGGCCACGGAGCACAAGCAGCATAGAATCCATCACCACCTTCTGATGAATTTCATCAAAGGGAAAATCGAAGAGGATGATATAGCCGCCCTCTGGCCATACTCAAAATTGAACTATCGGTCCACCAGAAAATTTGACGGAGGACCTGAGGATGCGAGAAGGCTGGCCTGGTACATTACCAAGGAAACAGATAAAACCATCGGAGACGATGATTCTATCCAGAAGGTAAGGTATCGCTGCAGCCGGAACCTCATGAAGCCGGATGTAAAGAAAGAAGTCATCTACTCACGGAAGTGGGCAGAGAGTCCGAAGCCTCCAAAAGGTTACACCGTGTATGACACGGAAGAGGGAGCCACGGAGGATGGATTTCCCTTCCAGATCATCCGCATGAAAAAAGACATTACGGATGAGGAAAGGGAAAAGTGGAATAGAAAAATGGAAAGGTGGGAGCACCACATTCTGAAGGGGAGGGAAAAGCATGAATTACAAAGTCGCAGTCAGAAGTCTGAAGCCGGAAGAAAAAGGTCCATGGATGAAAAACTACCTGGAAAGGCAGGAGCTCATGATCAAAGGAATACTCCACGAAACAGAAGACGCCATTGATATGAGCGACTTCTCATCTATGCCTAAGTATGAAAAGTTTTATCTTACTGAGATCAAAAAAGAGCTGTTAAAGCTGGCTCATCTGGTGGAAGCCAGAAGAAGCGTCTGGGAGGAAAAGAATGGAAGAAGAAATTGAAAAACTGAAGAAACGATTCAAGGGAATCGGAAAGCTGCCGAAGGCAGAAATCAACTCCGTCATCATTGCCTGCCTGATTGGCATTAAAGGCGAAAAGAAGGCAGGCAAGGCAAAAGTGAAAATCACAGGGAGCCGCCAGCAGGACATCATGACAGCGGCGGCGGTGCTTCTGGAGGAGGCAGAAGAAATGGAAAATGAAGAAGTGTGATATTCCCCAGGGAGAATTCAAAATTTCCCTGCCGGGAAGAGGAACAAAGTTCAAAAACGCCCGCTTCCGCATGGGGCAGGCCGGGCTTGAAATCTATGTAGGTTTCACATGGGCCAGGGCGAGCAGGGGCATCCTGCAGAAGATCCTGGAAGGTAAATACCATGTGAGAAAGGAGAAGACATGACAGCAGGAGAATTAATGGAAGTCACAGACAAGCACCAGCACGTCATGATCGGCACGAAAAAGCAGCTGGATAAAAATGACAGCGCGCTGGCAGGTACCGTGGAAGATGTATTGGCCTTTCCGGATGAAATCAAAAATCCGGTGCTCGAAAAGGAAGTAGTAAATATAGCCCATGGGGAATTCATAGCCAAGAGCTATTGGACCGTTATCACGATCAAGGAGGAACCATGACAGAGGAAGAAGTCAGGGAAAAGATTTCCCGCTGGAAAGAAAAATATGAAAATCTCCTTTCCAGCACAGAGGGAAGAAAAGAAAGAGAAGATTCTTTCATTGTTTTCAAAAGCATCTATGTAGGGAAGGGAATCAAAATCGACTACATGGACGAGGAAGGAGAGAAACGCATCAGCTCAGGCGAAGAACCAAGAGTAGAATTCATGGACGCCATGAACGCCATGGGATTCTACTGCTCCGACTGCCTGGGGAAGCATATGATGACCGGAAAGGGAGATATCATCCATTTCAATGTAAGGAAAGTCATTATCTGCTATACGAAGGAAGGGGTCATCAAGGGAATCAAGCCGCAGGGATACGTGGAAATCTATGGACTGCCATGGAAGGTAAGCTTTACCTCCAGCGAGAAACTGCTTCCCACGGAATTGATGATGGAGTATTTAAACAAGCTCTTCGATGAAGCCTATCTCTTCATCCAGGGCGCAAGGAGGAAGAAAGAAGAATGAATGTAGTAGAGCTCATTGGAAATCTGGGGAAAGACCCCATCATGCGGGCCACGAGAACAGGAAGGTCTGTAGCTTCATTCTCCGTGGCCACCAGCCGGGAAATCGTGAATCCACAAACCGGAGAAAAGAGAGAAATCACCGACTGGATTCAGTGCGTGGCGTGGGGCGTGTGGGCGGAGGCCGCCGGCGCCCATCTGAAGAAAGGAACCCGGGTGCATGTCATCGGGAGGATTCAAACCCGTTCCTGCGATGCACAGGACGGAACGAAACGCTACGTGACGGAGGTGGTGGTGGAAAACATTTCCATCCCGCTAAACGTCTCTTCCGGCGGACAGGGATTTGGCCAGTTTGGAACGCCGCATCCGGAGCCGCAGGCAAGACAGCCGGGCGGAAATCCTCCGTTTCCGGCGGGCAAAGATGAGGACATTCCATTTTAATGGATAAGGAGCAGGAAAGAAAGCTGAAGGAAGTGGCGTGGAACCAGTTCCGAAAGAAGCGGAAGGACGTGCTGGAGCAGTACGCCAGGGCATTCGAAAACAGGAAACCAGGCATGGAGGGACTCATGCTCTCCGGCGTGGTCCCCAGAGAATTGAGCGAAAAACTGAAATGAGGAAAGGAGCACGAAGATGAAAGGAAGGACCTATTTCTACAGTTCAACTGATGATGATGCTTTCTTCGGAGGAACAGACACCATCAAGGAAGCGTTTGAGCAGTTTAAGGAAGACAAAACCATGGAAGGATTTGAAGAATGCTGCATTGGATACAGCGACAGGCCGTTCAAAATCGATGGATCAGTAATCGACAGCAGATATATCATAGAAAACATGGAAGAAACGGCGAATGTAAACGAAAGGGGATTCTTCAACTGGGACGACTACAGTCTGAAGAAAGAAGAATATGACGAGCTTTCCGAAATTTTAGCAAAGGACATTGCCAAATATCTCCACACGAAATTCTCGACCGTAGAGGAAGACGGAACAGACAGAACCCACACTTGCGTAAAAATCGGCGCCTGGTTCAATAAGGACGGCGTGTGCGAATCGGTAGAAAATAAGGAAATCGGGATCCAGCCGGGATGGAAAGTGGGGGACAAAGAACCATGAGGGACAAGATGGACAACTTTCGAAGGGGGATAGACAATGCCGGAGTCAAGCTGTATTTCTCTATGCTTGAATCAAAGGCATGGAAAGAGCTGAAACCGCGTCAGAAAGAGCTGTATATACTATGCAGACTGCAGAAATATGTAGGAGACAGCCCGGCAGATGACTTCCCAAATGCGCATTTCGACAGGGACGCAGATGAATATTTCTACATGAACTGGGGAATGGTTAAGGGAAGCAATACATATAAGTCATACAATCATGGATTATACAAAGATTTGAAGGCACTGCAAGATAAGGGATTTATCAAATGTTTATACAGCGGGCGAGAAAAAGGGAAGAAATCGATCTTCCGCTTCTCAAGTGCATGGCAGGAAGGAGAAAAATATGAAGGGTGAATCCATCTATGGCAAAGTGGTCACATTCGAATTTCAGGAATTGGAAGACATACTAGACGAAGCCTACCGGCGCGGCTATGTAGAGGCTTGGGAAGCATTCAGCGCAGGAGATGCATTCGGATGTTCCCATCAGGCGGTGCCGCGCTCCATCCGCCGGCTCTTTAGAGAGAAGGAAGAAAAGAAAATCGGAGATGTGAACATCATCAGCAGCTTCGAAGCAAAGCTCATCATTCAGCTTTACGGTACGAAAGATTTCAAAAGCGTAGTACCGGAAGAAAAATTCATGGCGTACAAAAAGGACGGCATCTGGACGGCCATAGACAACCAATCCGGAGATTGCTGGGTAGAAGTGTTTGAATCAAAAGAGGACGCCATGGAATGGCTGAACCATGAGTAAGGAGGAATTATGAAAGATTTGACACCGCTTGAAGAATATAGAGTGCAGAACGCCAGGCTGATTTCCATTTCCTTCTATGGAGGGGACAGAAAATATAATGGCGTATTCCGGGTCAGGCTGAAAACCTACCGCTGGTTCAACGTCATCGCCACCAATGGCGGCGGGTGGGACCATGTGAGCGTGTCGCCCTACAATCACGCAAGAACCCCTACGTGGGAAGAAATGTGTGAAATCAAGGAGATGTTCTTCGAGGACGAAGAAGAGGTGGTGGAATACCATCCAAAGAAATCGGAGTATGTCAACATCAGTAAGCACTGCCTTCATATGTGGCGGCCGAACGATGGGAGAGAGTTCATTAATCCGGTAAGGGAAGCCAATGGCAGGAAGGAAGACGATGAGAAAGCATTCCTGGAAAGGGTAATAAATGGGTGAGGAGAGAAACATGATGGAAACAAATCAGATAGGAAGACTTAAAAACGCGACAGCAATGATTCGAGGATTCATCCTCAACGCCAAAAGCAAGAGCGAGCTGGACGCATACGCCAAGGCTATGGAGCAGGTTATCAGCGGAGCGGTCATTGATGCGCAGAACATGCTGACGATCAAGTACATGCAGGAGGATGAGGAAGAAGTATCCCCCCTCTATCACGCAGGTGGAGGAAGAGGAGGAAAAGCCGGAAGAAAAGGAGCCGGGCGAAGAGCCTCAAGAGAAAAGAAGGCGCGGACGCCCGCCCAAAAACCCTATGAAGCAGGCATAGAGCCTGCAGAAGAGGGAAAGCCCCATGTGGAGACAAAGAAGGGGATAGAAGAAATGAAAAAATGCCTGAACTGCGGAAAGTACTTCATCCCCTGGCACATTACCGTGGACAATGAAGGCGTGCATCCGGCGGGCAGTACATGCTGCAGCATCAGGTGCACAGAAGCCTATTACCACATATTGCTACATTATCGCGGCGGTCATGGCGGCGGTTATCATCCTCATGGCAAGGTACACGGCCATGAAGAAATTTGGACCGGAAGACGAAAGGGCAGAGATCCGAATCAGCATCGTGACAGATGAAAACATCAACAGAGAAATCGAAGAAAACTGGGAAGCAAGGGCAGTGTTGAAGAATGGGATTACCGCAGCCCTGGATGAAATCCAGAAGATGAGCGAAAGGAGGGGAAACCGAGTATGAAGAAGAGCATCGTCAAAGCCTACGGACTCACAGCTCAGCTGGATATCCTGCAGGAAGAGTGCGGCGAACTCATCCGCGCGGCAAGCCATCACAAGAGAGCCATGGGGAAAGGATACGCCATCAAGCAGACGAGGAGAGAAACAAAGGAAACCCTCATCAGGGAAATCGCCCACGTCATGAACGCCATGGATTCAGTCATTTATCTTCTGCCTGCTCCCATAGAGAGGATACGGGACGAAATCAGAAAAAGCGACGAAATTGCAGAAAGGAATCTGAAATGAAAAGGACACTGCCAAGAAGGAAAATAGGAAAGCGCTACCGGAAAGGGACATGGGGATATGAAGTATACAGTGCTTTCAAGGAAACACGCAACACGAAGGCAGGGAAAAAGAGATGGAGGTTATTGTTCTGGCTTTGCTACCTGAGGGCCAAGTGGGCCATGGGATTTTGAGGAAGTGATAAGGATGGGAACGGTCATAGGACTTATTCTGGGAGCATTTATAGGGAGTTTCATTACGTGTCTAATTATGAGCTTGTTTATGGTAAACAGGAGGAATGACGAATGAGAAAATTTGAAGTAGTAAAGGACTGTCCATTCCCGGTAAAACTGCCGGAGAGAAGCACAGAGAAGGCGGCGGGGTATGATTTCTTCGCTGCGTACCCTTTTGCCATCGCTCCAGGGGAAACGCTTCTTGTGAAAACGTGGGTAAAAGCAAAGATGAACGACGGTGAAGTGCTCATTCTGGTGGAAAGGTCATCCTGGGGAATCAAGAAACACATGTCTATTCCTAATGCCGTGGGCGTTATTGACGCCGATTATTACGGAAACAAGGACAATGATGGAAATATTATGTTTGCTTTTACAAACCACGGGAGCGAGCCCTTAGAAGTAAAGCAAGGCGAACGCATCGGGCAGGGAATTTTCATAAGTTTCCTGAAAACAGACGATGATTATTCAGCCGGAAAGCGGCAGGGCGGAATCGGAAGCACCGGGGAATAATGGAAAAAATCTGTGTCATATGCGGCAGAAAGTTCCACACCAGAAGGAAGGAACGGGTGACATGCTCCCGGAAATGCTCCATGGAAAGAAAGAGGAGGAAAAACAGGGAAGCCTATCACCTCAAGGGGAGGCCGAGAAAGCCGGGATGGGAAGAAGGATGGAGAGAATGCAGGCTCTGCGGAGACAGCTTCCTTTCCGGCGGCAAGGAAGACCTCATATGCCCTTCCTGCAGAAAGCGCATTGCCGAGTATCGGAAAAGCAGGGAGAAAAGATGCTGGAACTGCGGAAAGGTATTCATACCCTTCAAAGTAACCATAGACAAATGGGGAATCCATCCGGCGGGCAGGTATTTCTGCTGCATAGAGTGCACAGATGAATGGATAGCGAAGAAAGAGAGGAAAAGGAAATGGAAGAATTCTGGGAAATAATCATTCCATTTGTGCTGGTGGCAGTCATGGTCATCATGAACTACATGTACCAGAAGAAAATCGACGACATGATGGAAGAAATGGAAGAAATGAAGCAGGAAAATATGGAACTCCGCTCCTGGGGGCTGGATATACTTTTTCACATGGAAGAAGGACAGACATTCAAAAATCAGACGAAATATGACGAAGAAACCAGAAGAATTGAAAAATGGGCCCAGGAATTGGACCTTATGTAGCGGCGAAATCATAAGAATCAAAGATAGGAGGAAACATGGAAGAAGAAATCAGGGAAGACGGCACGCCGGAAGGGGCATCACATTATCAGAAAACAAGCATACAGCCCATTGAGATGTTTCAGCAGATTTTTCCAAAGGAAATGGTCTATGGGTTTTGCGTTTGCAATGCTTTCAAGTATTTGTACAGGCTGAAACAGAAAGGGCAGGAAGCAAAGGACATAGAAAAAGCTGCCACATATGCCAGATGGGCGGCGGACCTGTTGAAAGGAAAGACGATCAACCCGAGGGAAAAAGAATGAAAAGAAAAAGCAAAAAAGGATACCGGCTGTGCTTTATGAAAGGGAATATCCTATATTTCTCCCCGGACATTAAAAACGAATTGGGAGATGACTGGGACGACGCGCCGGCGATATACAACGCGGGAGAACCATACGAGAGGAACGGACCATGCAGGCTCCTGGCATATGAACCTTACGCACTCAAGGACACAGACGTATACACATGGAGCAGATACAGCGTACAGGAAATCATCAAGTATGAAATGACGCTGGCTGTGAGCTGGGACGGGAAAGAAGAGCTGAGAGCAGGAATGAGCATGGACCGGGTAGAAAGGATCCTGAAAGAAACAGGGACAAAGTACGGAGAATTGATAGACCATGAGAAAGAATGAGGCAGAAGCGCTGGACGTGTGCTGCGGAGGCAGGATGTTCTACTATGAAAAAGACAATCCCTGCATTATCTTCCAGGATATCCGAGATGGGAAAATAGAATTTTCAGAGGGAAGAAGCCTGGAAGTTTCTCCGGACCGTGTGGAAGACTTCACAAATCTCAGCTGGCCGGATGGAAGGTTTAGCCTGGTAGTATTTGATCCTCCCCATCTGCAGCGATGCGGGGATCACTCCTTTCTGGGAATGAAATACGGAAAACTAAAGAAAAATTGGAAGGAAGAGCTGGGAAAGGGATTTGAAGAATGCTTCCGCGTACTGAAAGAAAATGGTGTGATGATATTCAAGTGGAGCGATATACAGATTTCCTGCAGCAAAGTGATAGAACTATCGCCATACAGGCCCCTGCTGGGGGACCAGAGAGGAAAGCGGAGATGGATTGTTTTTCTGAAAAATGAGGGAATGAAAAGATGAAACTGAAAGATGTAATGGAAATTATGAAGAAAACGGAAGTCATTTCCGTGGAATGGAAAGAGAAATATGGCATCGGCTGCATTTCCGGAAGGATGGAAGCCTTCAAAGACGGGAAGGGAATGGACGAGCTGAAGGGACAGGAAATAGACAACATCACAGTAGTAAATGGAACCATGCGGATTGTGCTGAGATAAAAGGAAAGCGCCCGGAAAGTATCCGGACGCTTTTTTGTTGCATACCACCATTTTTTAAGGGATTTTGGGGAAAATCAGCGGGAAGAGTTTTTCACGGCATAATCCAGGGCGGCGTTTTTGAAATCTTCAAAGGAAACCACTTTTTCGTCTTTCTGCTTCATCACCGGCGGCTCTTCTTTGGGGACTTTCTTCTGCTCTTCATAGAGACGCTGATATTTAGCAGGCCAGAGCTGCGGGCGGCGCCGGTAATAAGAGGGAATATCAAGGAACCCATTATCTCCGAGATGGTAAGACTTGTGAAATTCGCATGTATAAGCTTTAGAAGCCATGCGCGCAACGGATGGGGAAATGCTCCAACTGCAATAAATGAGGCCAGAACCGGAGCAGCCGAGAGCAGAAGAATCAAGAGTAAGATAAGCAAGCCGGCCATTGAGTATATGCATGGTTTTAAATTTATCAACATAGTAATGAACAAGAGAGGGGGCAGGGCCGTCTTGATAGCGAATATTAATTTGGTCTTCACCATTGGGATATTCGGCTACAACGTCGAAATGAACATCAGGAAATTTTTCCGCCAGCAGAGCGGAAATTACTTTAGCCGTTTTTTCAACGGATTCAATTTTCATAGGGATTCACCTCACATACCACCATTTTTCAAGGGATTTTGGGAAATCAGGATTTTTTAAAAAGCCGGTCCATGCCTTTCCGGGTAATCAGCCAGAATTTGCCGGATTTACGAAATTCATCCGGAGCAAATCGAGGGGGAAGGCCATGCTGGCCGAGACAGCACCGTTTGATGGTGCCGGGTTTTATGCCGTAGATTTCAGCGGCTTCATTGACAGTGAGGACCTGGTTAAGCGGGTTTTCCATCACTTTTTCACTCCTTTCAAATAGTCATCAAGGGAAATTTCAGGAAGCCCCTTTTTCTTCCGGTATTGCCGTAATTCCCTGAATCGCTTATAGATTTTTCGGCAGTCAGGGCAGAATCGGCTCTTGACGTTTTCGAGCGGCTTGCCACAAATAAAACAGAACCGCGAAGATTTCCAATCTGCATATGAAACCGCGGCAGACGTGCGCGCCTTGTAAGCTCTGTACGCGGAATGAAGCTTTCTGCAAGAATCGCAGAACAAGGCATTGGGTCCATGCTCCGGAGGAAGCAGCGCGCCGCACTCCTGGCAGTTATCATGAGGCGAAACGCGGCGCTCTCTGTTACGGTCATCAAGATATTGCTGACCGTATTTCTCAGCCGCCCGGCGAAGCCATCCACGCCCTGCCTTTCTGTCTACTTCGCGTATAGCCTCTTCGGCGCAGTCTTCACAGTATTTTTGCAATCCTCCGTGATATACAAATTCTTTGCCGCAGTGGGCGCACTTGCCTTTAGTAACGCCGATGACGATAGACTTGCCGGCGCGTTTGCGCTTTCTATACGCGCGCTGGTACTCCTTCTTCTTTTCCTGGCGGCATTCCGGGCAGAACCGGGAGCTGGGGCCGCCAAGAAAACGTTTGCCGCAGATCGCGCAGATCCGCGGGGCAAGCGTTGTACCTGGAAGCTGTACCTTCATTCAGAATCACCATCTATTCACATTTTCCCATCGCAGGAATACTTGCCGAAATCGCGGATTCCGGAGAAGTCGTAGATGTAATGACGATATTCATCATCAGGATCTCCGGTGAAGCTGTTCACTTTGCAGCAGATACCATCGATAACAGTGAAACCGCGGCCGCAGTTTCTTGCGTCTTCGACTTCTTTACGGGAAACTTCCCCGGCGATGATGTTGCCGGCTGCGTCATAGCAGTGGTCATCAACCCAGGCGTCGCGATCGGCTGCGGATGCGAACGCCAGGAAAACGTAACTCACAAAGGAATCATAAGAAATACGACCATAAACGTTGTACCATGCATAGAACTTTTTCATTTTAATCATCCTTTCTTGAATGCCCGCGGGAGGAAGCTCCCTTATTTCTATATTTATTATATCACGTTATCGGCATATAGTAAAGAGAAAATGCGATAAAATCGAAGATTTTTCAAAAATTTAAGCGAAGCAAGAAGAGAAAATTTTATCATGCCTGGCTGCCATCTTTGGAGAAAGAAAGCGAAGCTCATTAACGGAGGTAAATGCAAAAACAGCAAAGCCGCAGCCAGGAACAGAGACCATGGAGGGGAACGGATAAAACCGGATGGTTATTTCTGGGACGTCGAAGATCTCGCAGAGGAACTGCAGATAGTAAGCACGAAAGGAAACCACGCCGCCACGGTCGCCCAGAAGGGAAACATGCCCCACGGAGTCAAAGGGGCGGGTCAGGTTGAAAAGCGTAATATCATAGCGGGAAACGGTGACAGAATCGCTGTAGCCGTCACCAGAAGGAACAACGCGGGGAAACGGGGGAACCGGGCCGGAAGAGAAAAGGGAACCTTTCAAAGGGAATTTTGAAGATTCCAGGAAAACGGCAAGATGGGAATCTGTAAAAGCAGAATACCTGCCGAAATGATAGCAGCCATGAAATGGATTCAGCGGGTCAAATGTGGATTGGCGGAGAAAAGAGGAAACAAGGGCGCCGGTGTTCATATGGCGATGGGCGCGGCGATTCGCATCAGCGGAGTAGGCGGCGCGCATCCCGCGAAGGATATCCAGCGAGTCGGAGGAAATGGATCCGGCTTTCTCTTCGCCCAAGAGTGATTGGTAAATGTCATTGTAGGATTTTTCGTAATCCATGGTAAACCTCCAACGAAAAGCAGGGCCCGGAGGGAGAGCCTCCGGGAGACCTGGGAAACAATGCTATTTGTTATCGCCTTTTTTGAAGGCGTTACGGATGACCGAAGAGATGTAGGCTTTCCGGTATTCTGGAGAATCCCGAACCTGTTGGATGCGCTCCCAATGGAAATTGGAAGACACGCGGAGGTCTGCCATTTCATCCGCCAGTTCGCAAAGAGAGGAAGACGGAAGGGAAGGATCGGGGGACCCGGCAAGGGGATTTTCAGATTTTTCAGAATCAGGGATAAATTCCGCGCCTCCATCATTCCGGAGGAATTCATAAAGGCCGCCGTTCAGGTCGCCGATATCATAGCGATCGGTAAAGAGCGTATCACCGGAGGGGGAAATAATGGAAAATTTCGTTTTATCGTATCCAAGGGGAACGATGGTTTTATTATCCAAGTTTTTAAAAATAGCATCAGCAGCGGAAAGGCTGAGCTTCAAAGAATCATCTTTCCAGTCGTAGAACGCCGGGCATTCGCTCCAGTGAATCAAAATGTAGTTTTCGCCGGGCTGGATGGGATATTCACCAGAATAATAATCAATCATCTGTTTACCTTTCCGGCGGATAGCCTGGACACGCTCAGCGGCGGCTTTTCTCTTTTCTTCTTCCTCCTTATTTTTCGCCTCTGTCTCTTTTCTGTCCTCCTCTTCCTGGGAGTGCTTTACTGCCAGAATTTCAGGGCTGGCCCATTTTTCCATAAAATGGTAGTAATAATCAATAGCAAAGGATTCTTTGCTATAGGAATCTTCTCTAGCTTCAAGGCCTGCAGGGTCGCCCTTTTCCGTAAAAGCGATAGCTTCATCAAGGAATTCCTGGGTGAATCCTTGATGACAGAGAACGAAACGAAATTCGCTATGACTGAAGCTGTCGGCGATTCTTTTCACCATGTCATAAGAAGGGCCGTCATTCCATCGAACATCAATAGATTCGCCACCGGAAAAAGTATCAGAGACGACAGAAAAGCGGGAAGAAGGAAAAAGCCTTTTAAGTTCCTGCTTCAGGCTGCGGGCGTCCTTTGCAACGCCGGAAATCTGGCGGCCGCTTGCTTTTGCTTTTGCCTCCTTTGCTTCCTGGACACGCTCCAGGCGGCGGGAAACGTAAGAGGAAATATAATTTTCCCGGGCCTCTTCGGTTTCGAATCTGAAATGAAAATCAGGGCGTTTGTTATCGCCATGAAAGGCGATAGCCTTAAATCTGCCATAGCGGACAACAACGGCGCCGGCGTCGGGATATTCCTGCAGGGCGCCGCCGTGGTCAAGATAAAAGCGGATAAGGGCCGCCTGTTCCTGTTTTCTCTCTTCTCTTGTCATGATATGCCTCCTTGAAAACTATGAAAAATGGAAATGGTGGGAGGCTTTCGGCAGGTCTCCCAGTGCCTTTTATTAAAATGCGACAAACTCGCATTCTTCAATGATGGGGCTGATAATGATACTTTCCTGGTTCAGCCGGTGGCAGAGCTCACGGGCTGCCATCCTGGCGCCTGCCAGGTCAAACTTGCCGTATACGCTGACGATCAAAGTATTTTCAATTTCCCCCTTGTAAACGCCTTTGGCGCTCTGGAAAGTGCAATCACCAACGACACTGATGATAATGTCATCAAACTGGGACCGCGTAAGAATCTGCTTGTGCAGGTCCTTATCATTCATACCGATTGTAAACTTCCAGTTCATGATATTTTCTTTCATTTTTGTTACCTCCTTGTATAACTCCCTTATCTGTATATTATTATACCACTGAATGGTATATTAATCAACTAAAAAGTTGATTAATATAGAAAATAATTGACTAAAAACGAAAAAGGCAATATAATACAAAAGAGGTGATAAAAATGGACATTCATGATATTTTAATTAATGCAGTACCAGCCAAAAGCGAGCCGGGAAAGATGCCGAAAGAAGAACCGGCGCAGATAATCAAGGCACTGCTGAGAATGGCGGGAATGACAGAAAGGCAGGCAGCCGAGAAAATGGGGACGACGCCGCAGAATCTGAATAAAAAATTAAAATCTGGAACAATAAGGGCCTATGATTTTTTTAATCTATGCGAGATAGCCGGATACAAGATAGAGATCAAACCGACAGACAGCAAAAAAGAAGAATAGCACCATCACCGGCGGACAGCCGGAAGGAAGGGAGACCAGGGCGGCCTCCCTTTTTGCGTGGGGATTTCTTAAACGATTTCAAAAGC
>ENA-OOXJ01000242-OOXJ01000242.1-human-gut-metagenome-genome-assembly--contig:-NODE-242-length-49870-cov-6.837519_pt1 | contig 49870 bp, 41 predicted proteins | sample MGYA00241587_ERZ501343 | MGnify/ENA primary metagenome ERZ501343 (study PRJEB25962, sample SAMEA2042918) | human gut metagenome | biome: human gut; feature: human-associated habitat; material: faeces... | reverse complement strand
CCTCCCCTATCCGCGCTATCGCGCGGCAGAGGAGGACATTGCTACGCATCAGCCACACTCGCACAGAAAACACGCCTATCCGCAAACACACAGAGGGGGGGGGACATTGCTACGCTCTAATCGCACACACAAACTTCACAGCGCGTTTGCTTAGCTTCACCGACTTCTCAACCCTCTATGAGCGTGTGGCTGATGTGTAGCGGTATATTCTTTTGCCGCGTGGGGAGGGCGGTGGCGGCGGAAATTGCGTGTTGGAGCGCGAAAGCGCAAAGCGGGGATTTCAGGCAGGAAATAAAGAAAGGCATGCAGGAGCAAACCCCACATGCCTTTCGCACTTATTAATCCTAAAACAACCGCTCTCTTAGCGAACGATCACTTTGCAAACCGTGTCGGCAGCACGCACGATGTAGAATCCTGCCGGAACATTGATTTCTGCAGAACCTTCCACCATTTCGCTTGCCACGAGTTGTCCGGCTGCGTTGTAAATCTGTACGTTGCCATCAGCGTTGACGCGCACTGCACCGTCGAGAGCCACCACTTGGGCTGCTTCAGCTTCGAAGCCTTCCACGCCTGCACCTGCGTCGAGCCATTCAATCGGATAAACTTGAACAGCGTCTTTGTAGACAGCCACAGCGCAGAGAAGGTCGTATTCTTGACCGCTCACGCCGCTTTCTACTTCCCAACGGCTTTGATAGTAAACGTTGATTGAGCCGCTTGCATCGCTCATCGTTTTGCCATTGTCGTTGTCAGTGTAGACAGAGTTGACAATGTAAATCACCTTGTTCATGTCGGCATCGGTGATTTCGCCCGGAGCCATGCGCGGATAGGAAACTTCCACGTTTTCGGTAACTTCGCCAAACGACGATGCTTCCGGATATGTCATTTCGTAAAGACCGTTGAAGTTTGCGTATTCGCCGACGATACCGGCCGGAATCACGTCGCCCACTTCATACGTGGGAACGTCGTTTCCATAGATCACCATTGCGCCTTCATTGTTGTCTTTCACATAGAGATAACCCGACATTTGAGCCGTAACGGTAACGGGGAATGTCCATTTGTAGACAGCTTCCGGATCGGATTCGCCGTTCATGATGAACTCATCGATGCTGCCCACTTCGATCGGAGCTGCGATCTCGTAAGTTGCTTCTGCCGTTGCGCTGTTGTCCAAGCCGTCTTTCATTGCGTAAGCGGAAATTGTGTATTCTCCCACTTCCGAGAGTTCGATCGGGGCATTGTATTCTTGCTCTGCGCCGCCGTTGATTGCATACATGATTTTTGCATCGGCGGTGGAAGTGGTCAATTCCACTTGTTGTGCAGTGTAGTAAGTCCCTTCTTCGAGCGAGAAGCGCGGAGCGGCGCATTCTGTTTCAACGCCGGCAGAATAGACGATGGTGATGGCGCGGATGTGGAATTGCGGCCATTTTCCCGATGAATTTTGCGCATTGTTGACAGTGATTGCCACATTTTGCGCGCTGCCTTCCCATGATGCGGTGTAGGCTTCGTAGGGATCGGCAGTGAATGTTCCTGACGAAGCTGTATAGCCGGAATCGTCGTCGGGTTTGTTGTACGAATAATCGCGCAACTCCATGTCGATTTTCGTGATGGTGCCGCCGTCGGGCACAGAGAACGAAATCGAGTTGCCTGCATAGAGGCGCACGGATGTGCCCGTATTGTACCATGCAGGAGCTGTTTGTCCGTCGTTTTGGGCGAAAGTGATTGTTACTTGGTCGGCACTGACGGAAACGCCATCAATCACTTCTGCGTTTTCCCATCCTTGATCGGCGAATGAGATGTAGGCATCAGCTGCGTTGGCGGCAGTCATGCCGGCAGCGAGCATCAATACAGAAAGTAAAATTTTCTTCATAAGCTTATGTTTTTAGTATTAAAGATTTGTCAGCAAAGTTATCAAATTCCGCCCAACCGTGCAAGCCGCACGAGATGCCGCCCGCGAGTGGCAATGTTCTTATATAACAATTTTTTGTCCAAAATGTTCGAAATGGGCGGATAGCCTTTTCCATTTGTGGCATTTTGTCAGCGAAAATGCCTTGCGCGAGGCGGATTTATTATTTGTAACATTTTAAATACATTTTTGCAATCTTCGCGGACGTGGACTATTTTTTCAGTCCCGATTTGAGGAAATAATAGTCCAACACTTCCCTTGCAGCCGTGAACGAGCTTTGGCGGCAAGCCAGCACATTCGCCTGTTTCACTTTCAGCATCGCTTCGATTTCGGGATCGCCGTAGAAGTTTGTTTTCAGATGCTCGTTGATGGATTCATACATCCAATATTTTTCCTGCTCCATGCGGCGGTGTTCGAAATATCCATTCTTTTTCACGAAGTCGAAATAGCGGTCGATCATGTCCCATACTTCCGCGATGCCTATTTCGTAGTATCCGGAATAGGTCAATACTTCCGGCATCCATCCCGATTCTGTAGGCGGGAAGAGGTGGAGCGCGTTTTGGAATTGCGCTTTTGCCAAGTTGGCGCGGTTGATGTTGTCGCCGTCGGCCTTGTTGATGACGATGCCGTCGGCCATTTCCATGATGCCCCGCTTGATGCCTTGCAGCTCGTCGCCGGTGCCGGCAAGCTGGATGAGCAGGAAAAAGTCGACCATCGAATGCACGGCCGTTTCGCTTTGCCCCACGCCGACGGTTTCGACAAACACCGTGTCGTAGCCGGCGGCTTCGCAAAGCACGATTGTTTCCCGCGTTTTTCGGGCCACGCCGCCGAGCGACCCTGCCGACGGGCTGGGGCGGATGAATGCTTTCGGGTGGACGGAAAGTTTCTCCATGCGTGTCTTGTCGCCGAGAATGCTGCCTTTCGTGCGTTCGCTGCTCGGGTCGATGGCGAGCACGGCCAGTTTTCCGCCTTGTTTCAACACGTGCAATCCGAACACGTCGATAGAGGTGCTTTTTCCCGCTCCCGGCACGCCTGTGATGCCGATGCGCCGCGACTTTCCTGCCGATGGCAGGCATTTTTCGATCACTTCTTGCGCCAATGCTTGATGTTCGGGCACCAAACTTTCCACCAGCGTCACGGCACGGCTCAACACCGTCACGTCGCCTTTCAGGATGCCTTCCACGTATTCGCCGGCCGACATCAGCCGTTTGCGTTTTGCCGGTTGGAAATACGGGTTGACTTTCGGAGGTTCGGCCACTCCGCTGTTTACTGTCAGACCGGCATATTCTTCGCTGTTTTCCGGATGGTCTGTCGTATTGTGATGTTCGTCGTGATTCAAATATTCCATATTGTTCAGTCTTTTATTTTTCCATTACCCCGACCATGCGGATTCTCACAGTCGTTTGTGCCGGATCGTTTGTAAATATCACTATTTCGCTATTCAGTATCTTGTCGGTCATGCGTTTCGGATCGAGTTGCAAGGTGATAGACCCGAAACCGCCCGAGGCAACCTCCCGGGTGTAGCTTGTCACCATGACAGCATCGTCGAGCGAAGCCACGTTGACTATCCTCAAGGGAGAAAATCCTGCGTTGCTGAAATTCAGCGTCGCTTGGCTAATCGTGTCTCGTCGTATCGGGGAGAAGTCCACGCGGTCGATTACTCCTGTGTGGAATAAGGGCGCATCTTGGAAGTTGTGCGGCTCTCCTTTTTTGGGTAATATGCGCGAAGTGACGGTCAGCGAGTCTGTTTCGTTGCCGACATGCAGCGCGATACGGTGGTTTTGAAATCCGGTTTCGGCATCGTCGGCAGTTGTCAGTTCCATGCTTATCACCGTCATTTCTTCCGGCGGGACAGTCGACGGCTCGGCGTAGGCTCGATAGGAATCGGGAATGCTGCCGAAGCGCAGGCGGAGGGAGTCGGCGCTGTCGTTGTAGGCGAAAATGTTGGCGATGCGATGGCGGCCTTGGCGCACATCGCCGATTGCAAAGATGCGTCGCGTCAGCCGCAAGTTGCCCGATTTTTCAGGAAATATGTTTTCGATTGTTTCTTGTGTCGGTATCGATTTTCCGCTGATTTTCAGGCGATAGTTCTTTTCGGTTGTGACGACCACTATTTCTTTCTCGAATTTGCCGGGGCGCAAGGCGGGATTGTAGACAACGGTCACAGTCGCGCTGTCGGCCGCCGCAATGGGCATTTGCGAATAGTCGACAGCAGTGCATCCGCACGAGGAGCGCACTCTTTCGATCGTTTCTGTTTGCGTTCCCGTGTTGCGGCATACGAACGTGTGGGACACTTTTCCGTTTTCTTCTCGGATTGTGCCAAAATCCCATTCGCTTTCTGTCCACGAAAGTTCGGCATTTGCAAAACCCGCGAGGAGAAAGATGGCGGCAATAGTGGCGGAGATGCGGCGCATGGCAGGGGGTGTCGGTTAAGGGATGACGTTTCCTTTGATGCGCAAATGCACGTTGCCGGCATTCGTCTTGACGGTCACTGCCTTGTCGAACGGGCCTTGTCGGCCGGTCGGGATGTAGGTCACGCCGATTTTCCCTTTTTCTCCCGGGGCAATCGGCTTTTTGGGATAAGTAGGGAGCGTGCATCCGCACGAGCGGCGCACTGAGATGATGATCAGAGGAGCGTCGCCGGTGTTTTCAAATTCAAACTCGTGCGACACGTTTCCGGCCGTCTCTTTCACGTAGCCGAAATCGTGGATGCGCGACGCGAACCGTATTTCCGCTTTTTCTTTGGCGGAAACGGGAAGGCAGACAGCAAAAAACAACAAAAGCAAAAGATATTTTTTCATTGCTCCAATGATTAAAAAAACGACATGTTTGCCAATGCAAACTTACGAAAAAAAACGCAATTGGCGAAATGTCGCCGCGTGAAGAAAAAATGCGATTGCAACGTTGTCTGTATTCGACAAATAATGACTACCTTTACACCCTGTTAAAAAAGGCATTCAGAACGCATCGCGCACGAAAGGATGGAGGAAGGGCAAGTGTATCATATTCCGGCCTTGGCAGCCGAAACAATCGACGGATTGGACATACATCCCGATGGGGTTTATGTCGATGTCACGTTCGGCGGCGGAGGGCATTCGCGGCTCATCATGTCGCGGCTTGGACCGAAAGGCAGATTGTTCGGGTTCGATCAAGACATGGATGCCTATGAAAATCGCATCGACGACGAGCGATTCACGTTTGTCCACGGGAATTTCCGCTATATAGGCAATTTTTTGCGTTATTACGGCGTGGAGCGCGTTGACGGCATCCTTGCCGATTTGGGTGTCTCGTTTCACCATTTCGACGATGCCGCTCGTGGTTTTTCCTTTCGTTACGGGGAAGGGATGCTCGACATGCGGATGAATCGCGACGGCGGCATTCCGGCGCATGAAGTGGTTGCCAAATACGACGAAGAGCAGCTTGCTACGCTGTTTCGCTTGTATGGCGATTTGAAAAATGCCCGTCGGCTGGCTTCGGCCATCGTGAAAACTCGCGCGACGACAAAGATAAAGACGGCAGCCGATTTGACAGCAGTGGCGCGGCCGTTTGTCAATCCGCGGCAAGAGAAAAAGGAGTTGGCGCAAGTGTTTCAAGCCTTGCGGATGGAGGTGAACCACGAAACCGACGCCTTGTCGGAATTTTTGGTGCAAACGACGCAGCTCTTGCGGGAAGGCGGCCGGTTGGCGGTGATTTCATATCACAGCGTCGAAGACCGCATGGTGAAGAACTACATGCGTAGCGGCCGTTTGGACGGGAAAGTGGAAACTGACTTTTTTGGCAAGGCGCACGTGCCGTTCGAGTTGGTAAACAATAAAGTGATTGTGCCTTCCGACGACGAAATTGCGCGGAATCCGCGTGCCCGAAGCGCGAAGTTGCGCATTGCTCGAAAAATGAAAGCGTAGGTGGAAAATGGGAGAAGGTAGAAAAAAAAGTTCCGCATTCAAGCGGTTTCGCCAAGGCCGCTGGCTGTCGCTTTCGACATACAAGCGAAATGCGATAGCTGTGGTCATTATAATGTCGTTGTTTTTCATTTACATCACGTTTAAATTCAGCGTTCAAATGAAATTGGACGAAATCATATCGCTTCGCGAAGAGCTTTCCAATGCGCACACTGAAATGATAAAAGTTTCGGCCGAATACAACAATCGCATCCGTGAAAGCGAATTGATCGAATTGCTGGATTCGTTGCATCTTGGGTTGAAAGAGGTGGAGCAGCCTCCGTATTATTTGGATGAAGAAAATGGCGAAAGAGAAGAATAAAAAAAGTCGCATACATGAAAGCATAATGAGCCGTTACAGGTTGATATTCGTCCTGATAGCGGCATTTGCTTTGATCATTGTCGGCCGTTTGTTTCGAACGACTGTAGTCGACGCCAAGGAGTGGAACTTGAAAGCGGATTCGCTGCTGACAATACAAAATGATTTGTTGCCTGAACGAGGCAATATTCTTGCTGCCGACGGTTCGTGGCTTGCTGTGAATGTGCATTTTTATGAAGTGCGATTGGATTTTCGGTCCACAATATTTGACGAAGACGAATTTCGGGCGGCATTGCCGGCTCTGTGCGACAGCTTGTCGGTCATGAAGGAGGGAAAAACGTCCAAACAATGGATGGACGATTTCAATAGGGAGCTTGCCAAGCCGTCGGAAAAACGCACGCGCGCCTTTTTGATTGCGCAAGAAATGACAGACTCGGAATGGAACCGACTGATCAAACTGCCATATTTCGCGAAAGAACTGAAAGGCCATAGAAAAGTTTCGCTGTCAAAGACTTTGCGGGAGAAGCGCATGAAACCTTATGGCAAAATGGCTTATCGAAGCATTGGAAATATTGTGGAACATGAAGACGGAAGCTGGCATGGCAGTTCCGGATTGGAAATGGCACTCGACTCGTTGCTTTTCGGCGAATACGGGAAAAGCAAGAAGGAACAATTCGCCAACGGCATTCGCGACTGGGAGGAAGTGGCGCCGGTGCGCGGCTTTGACATCAAGACGACAATCGACGTGAGATTGCAGGACATTGTGGAAAACGAGCTGTATGCCATTTGCAACGAGACAAAGCCCGACTGGGCAACGGCAGTGTTGATGGAAGTGTCGACGGGCGATATCAAGGCGATTTCCAATTTGTCGTGGAACGAATCGTCGCAGGACTATGTCGAGTCGGTCAACAATGCGTTGCTGTCGTGGGAGCTTGGCTCTGTGATGAAGCCGATTTCTTTGATGATAGCCCTTGAAGACGGATATGCCGAGCCTTCCACGGTGGTCGAGCTTCCGGTCAAGAACAGATATGGGAAATTGCAGGCGGTTTGGGACTATGCCGGCGCACGGCCTATTACCGACGACCATTATATTGGAACATATCCGACCGTTGTCGATGTCCTTGCCGGTTCGAGCAACGTCGGGACAGCGAAAATAATAACAAAAGCATTCGACAAGCATCCGTGGGAGTTTCGCAAACGACTGGAGGACATTGGCTTTTTCGACAAGTTGAATATAGGATTGGCAGGGGAATCCAAGCCGGTGATACAGGAATTGGGGTCTCCCGACAAGAAATTCCGCAACGAATGGCGCATCAATCTTTCCCGTTGCTGCTATGGATATGCAGTGCAGATACCGCCGATCCACATGCTCGGTCTTATCAACGCCATTGCCAACGGCGGGCGGTTTGTGCGTCCGCGCCTTGTCAGCGAATGGTATCGCAACGACTCGCTCTATCGCTCCATACCGGTAGACTACGTGCGTGAACGCATTTGCAGCGAGGAGACGGCAAAAGAAATTCGTGCCATGATGAAAGATGTTGTTTGGAGCAAGAAGAAAAAAGTTCCGACAGCGCCATTGCTTCAAAATAATTTTGTCACGCTTGCAGGGAAAACAGGTTCGTCCAGAATTTTTGTGCCGGGAAAAGGTTATAGCACCCGATTGCGGCTCACGTTTTGCGGATTTTTCCCATACGAAAAGCCGCAATATTCCTGCATCGTGGTATGCAACGGGACGCGAACAGTTCGCGGTCCGCAGTATTGCAGCGGCAAGGTGGTGATGAACGTGGCGTTGAAAATGTATGCTCGCGGAATGTTGGGCAACAAGTCGGATTATCGCACAGAAAAGGACAATAGCGGAGAAAAGGCGATTTTGACAAGGATGCCGTCGGAACAAACCGATGCGATTGTCAAGAGTTTGGGACTTTCCGGCTATGAGCGCTACAAGCAACGCGACACGGCGGAGGGAACAGTGCCGTCGGTGGCGGGAATGGGCTTGCGCGAAGCTGTTGCCACATTGGAACGAGCCGGACTGCGCGTAGTGGAAGTGAAAGGTGCCGGACATGTCGTGGGACAGGTGCCCAAAGCAGGTTCCGTCATCAGGAAAAATGAAAAAGCAACATTGCAATTATCAAGTGATATATAACGTATGATGAGCATAACTTTAAATCGTCTGTTGTCGTCGGTTCGCCCGATTGCCATAGAAGGCAATGCTGACGTGGAAATAACCGGAGTGGAATGCGATTCGCGAAAGGTGAAGCAAGGGGACTTGTTTGTTGCCGTTCCCGGAGTGACGACCGACGGGCATAAATATATCGAAGCCGTTGTCGAGGCGGGCGCGGCGGCAGTGGTTTGCGAACATTTGCCGGAGAATCGGCGTGCGGGTGTCGCATACGTGCAAGTGGCATCGTCCGCGTCGGCCTTGGGGCATATTGCATCGGAATGGTACGGCCGTCCTTCCGAGCAGTTGAAATTGGTCGGCGTGACGGGCACGAATGGAAAGACGACGACAGCGACATTGCTGTACGAAACAGCGCGATTGGCAGGATTTAAGGCGGGATTGTTTTCGACGGTGTGCAACTATGTGGACGATCGCCCGTCGCCGGCCACGCAAACGACGCCCGACCAGCTGACGCTCAACCGATTGATGCGCGAAATGGTCGATGCCGGTTGTAAATATGCGTTTATGGAAGTGAGTTCCCATGCTGCCGACCAATGCCGTATCGACGGATTGCGGTTTGCCGGCGGCATATTCACCAACCTGACTCGCGACCATCTCGATTACCACAAGACGGTGGATGCCTATATGCGGGCGAAGAAAAGATTTTTCGATTTGCTCCCTCCCGACGCATTTGCGCTTGTCAATGCCGACGACAAGGCAGGGCAATTCATGCTTCAAAACACGAAAGCCTCGAAATACACTTATTCTTTGCGGGCGCAAGCCGATTTTCGTTGCAAGATTGTGGAGAGCCGTTTGAATGGCACGCTTTTGGAAATCGGCAGGCATCAGGTGGAAGTGCTTTTCACGGGGCGATTCAATGCCTACAACCTATTGGCAGTTTATGGTGCTGCGCGGCTTTTGGGCTTCGACGAAGAACGATTGCTCGTCGACATGAGCCGGCTGATACCGGTGGCCGGACGTTTCCAAACGTTTGAATCGCCACGCGGCTACACGGCCGTGGTCGATTATGCCCATACGCCCGATGCGCTTGTCAATGTGCTCAATGCCATTCGTGATGTTGTCGGAGCGACAGGAAAAATCATTACGGTCGTTGGCGCCGGCGGAAATCGCGACAAAGGCAAGCGGCCGATGATGGCGAAAGAGGCAGCGCGATTGAGCGACAAATTGATCCTTACGTCCGACAATCCGCGTTTTGAAAATCCCGACGATATTTTGAAAGACATGGCTGCCGGGCTCGACGGAGAGGCGCGCCGCCATGCGCTCTGCATTGCCGACCGCCGCGAAGCCATTCGCGCGGCGACGCAATTCGCTCAAAAAAACGATGTGGTTCTTGTGGCCGGAAAAGGGCACGAGACCTATCAAGAAGTCAACGGAGTGAAGCATCATTTCGACGACAGGGAGATTATTCAAGAAATATTTTCAGAAGAAAAATAAGATTGAGGAATGCTATACCATTTATTTGACTACTTAAACGAATTCAATGTTCCGGGCGCTCGATTGTTCGGCTATCTGACATTCCGCTCGGCGGCGGCATTGATACTTTCCATATTCATTGCAACCGTCATCGGGCGGCGAATCATCGACCGCCTCCAATTGATGCAAGTTGGTGAAATCGTGCGCAATCTCGGGCTTGAAGGGCAGATGAGCAAAACGGGAACGCCTACGATGGGCGGCATCATCATTATCATATCCATTCTTGTGCCGTGTATCTTGTTGGGCGATTTTTCCAACGTGTACATGGTGTTGATGATCGTGTCGACATTGCTGTTTGGCTTGTTGGGTTTTCTTGACGACTACATGAAGCTTGCCCACCACAACAAAGACGGATTGAAAGGCAAATTCAAAATCGTGGGGCAAGTGGGCGTCGGGCTGATTGTCGGGGTGACAATGTATTTGAGTCCCGACATCGTGGTGCGCGAGAACATAGAAACGCGCAGTGCCGACAACAGCCAAATCGAAGTGACCTATAAGTCGGAAGAAGAAAAACAGCCGATCACCACAATCCCGTTTGTGAAGGGAAACAACATGAATTACGCATGGTTCACGCAATGGATGGGCGACAAGGCGGAGACGGGAGGATGGATACTGTTCATATTGGTGACAATATTTGTGGTGGCTGCCGTTTCGAATGGCGCGAACCTGACCGATGGGTTGGACGGATTGGCGACAGGCACTTCGGCCATTATCGGCGTGGCGCTTGCAATCATGTGTTATCTTGGCGGCAATATCATTTATTCTTCCTATTTGAACATCATGTATATTCCGGGCAGCGGCGAACTGATGGTTTATGCAGCAGCCTTTATCGGCGCTTTGGTGGGATTCCTTTGGTATAATGCCTATCCGGCGCAGGTGTTTATGGGCGATACGGGCAGCCTTACGCTCGGAGGAATCATTGCGGTGTTTTCGATTTTGATTCGGAAGGAATTGCTGATTCCGATTCTTTGCGGAATCTTTTTGGTGGAAAATTTGTCGGTGATCATCCAGACCGCTTATTTCAAATATACGAAAAAGAAAACAGGTGTCGGGCGGCGTGTGTTTAAAATGGCCCCGCTTCACCACCATTTTCAAAAGCAAGGCGGACAGGGGGCGGATGTCGTTTGGAATCATCCGGCGAATCCTGTGCCTGAGTCCAAAATAACAGTGCGTTTTTGGATTATCGGCATATTCTTGGCAATTTTGACGTTTATAACTTTAAAAATACGATAATGTCTCGGAAAATAGCAGTGCTTGGGGGCGGCGAAAGCGGAGCCGGAGCCGCAGTTCTCGCAAAAACGAAAGGCATGGATGTTTGGCTTTCCGATTCGGGGCCAATCAAAGAAAAATATAAGCAGCTTCTCAATGAATACGGTATTTCTTGGGAAGAAAACGGGCATACGGAATCAAAGATTTTAGATGCCGACGAAGTGGTGAAAAGCCCGGGGATTCCGGAGTCGGCGCCGATTATGCAGAAAATAAAATCGAAAAGCATTCCCGTCATTTCTGAAATTGAATTGGCCGGTCGCTATACGGATGCGAAAATGGTTTGCATCACCGGCAGCAACGGCAAGACGACAACATCGATGCTCACCTATCACATTTTGAAGGATGCGGGCCTCAACGTAGGTCTTGCCGGCAATGTGGGGTCGAGCCTTGCGTTGCAGGTGGCTACGGAGAAACACGATGTGTATGTCGTGGAGTTGAGCAGTTTCCAACTCGACAACATGTATGACTTCAAGGCTAACATCGCTGTGATTTTGAATATCACGCCGGACCATCTCGACCGTTACGACCATCAGATGCAGAACTATGTGAATGCAAAATTCCGGATTCTGCAAAATCAAACGAAAGACGATGCTTTCATCTATTGGGAAGACGACCCTGTCATCGCGGAGCAATTGCATCATATCCGCGTGGAAGCGCGCATGTTGCCTTTTTCCGACAAGCCGGAGGACGGGGCTTGCGCCTACAAGGATGGGGAAACGCTTCATTTCAACGCGGAAGGACATGCCGATTTTGAAATGTCGGTGGATGAGTTGTCGCTCCATGGCCTTCACAATCTCTACAATTCCATGGCAGCGGGACTTTCCGCATCGTTGCTCGACATAAAAAAAGATGTGATTCGCAAAGCGCTTTCCGATTTTGAAGCGGTGGAACATCGGTTGGAATACGTGGATACAATCGGCGGCGTTCGTTACGTCAACGATTCGAAAGCCACGAATGTCAACTCTTGTTGGTATGCCCTTGAAAGCATGACGACACCCGTCGTGCTCATTCTTGGGGGAAAAGACAAAGGCAACGATTATTCGGAAATTGAAAAATTCGTGACAGAAAAAGTGTCTGCGATTGTGTGCATGGGCAAAGACAATGAAAAAATCAAGCGCTTTTTTGCAGGCAAAGTTCCGGTCGTGGCCGACACGCATAGCATTGAAGAAGCCGTGAAAGAATGCGCGCGAATAGCCAAGCAGGGAGACACGGTGTTGCTGTCGCCATGTTGTGCAAGTTTCGACCTTTTCAAAAGCTACGAAGACAGAGGACGGCAATTCAAGGAACAAGTTAGGAAATTAAAAGGATAGGGCATTCTTATGGCGGAAACAAATTTGGCAAATACAGACAAATCGACGACAGGCAAGCCCGACACCTACATTCTCGGTATCTTCATTACGCTGTGCATAGTGTCGATAATCGAGGCATATAGCGCGTCGAGCCGCGAAGTAGCCATGACCGGAAGCATATTTTCTCCGATATTGAGACATATTGTGCTTCTGACGGTTGGCGTGGCCATTATGATTGTCGTGTCTCGAATCAATTATATCCGAATGATATTTCCGTCGATGGTGCTTAGCGTCGCTGCGGTTGTAGTCCTTGCCCTGACTTTGTTTTTAGGAAATACGATCAACGATGCGCAACGTTCGATTTCAATATTCGGGATTCCTGTCCATGCGTCTGAATTGGCAAAAATTGCCGTCGTTTTTACATTGTCCTATATCCTTGCCCTTTTCATCGACAAGCGGGAAGGGACGGTGAAGGACAAAGGGCTTTATTGGTGTGCCGGCATTGTGACAATGTTCGGCGGCTTGCTGCTGATGCAAGGCATGACGAATACGATTTTATTCATGGCGATTAGTTTCGCTTTGCTCATCATTGGCGGCACGAAAACGAGCAAATTGGTGAAGATAGTAGGCGTGTATTTGTTGGTAGGATTGGCTTTCCTCATGATAAAAGGATGGATCGAAAGCCGGTCGCTTGCCGATTTGAAAGAAGAGGACAAGCAAACGCAAGTCGAGGAAAAAGGCGCGTTGCGCAATGACACATGGTCGGCGCGGATTGACCGGTATGCGGAACGCTTCTACGGGCCTCCATTGTATAAGCTCCCGATTGTGACTGCCGGCGAGGACAAGAACGATCAGGAAATGTATTCCTATATGGCGCAGGCAAATGGGGGAATTATAGGCAAAATTCCCGGCAATTCGCGTGAAACCAGCCGGTTGCCATTGGCAAATACGGATTATGTGTTTTCTATCATAGTCGAAGATACGGGCCTTGTGGGAGGCGTCTTTTTGATTCTTTTGTATTTCGGCTTGCTGATACGGGCCGGAAACATTGCCAGAAAATGTTCGCGGGCTTATCCTGCGTTTTTGGTGATGGGCATGGCTGTGATGGTTTCGCTGCAAGCCTATTTCCACATGGCCATTACCACAGGAGTGTTTCCCGTTTCGGGACAACCGCTTCCGCTCATATCGAAAGGCGGAACGTCGATTTGGATTACGTGTTTGGCATTCGGGGTGATGTTGAGCGTCAGCCGTTCGGCAGTGCAGACGAATGTGGCGAAAGAGATAAATAAAGAAAAAGAAGCTTTGCCGGAGATGATGCGTGCGGCCAACCCGACAAAGCAGGAGTTTGAATAAAATAGGAAAAGACATGAACGAGAAACCGAGAGTGTTAATCAGCGGCGGAGGCACGGGAGGGCATATTTTTCCCGCGCTTTCCATTGCCGGCGAAATAAGGCGGCGTTGCCCTGATGCCGATATTCTTTTTGTCGGTGCGGAAAATCGCATGGAAATGGAAAAAGTGCCGGCGGCCGGATATAAAATAGTCGGACTGCCCGTGAGCGGTTTCGACAGGCATAATTTATTGCGCAATTTCAAGGTGCTTTTCCGTTTGTGGAAAAGCATGCAGATGGCGAAAAGGATATTGCGTGATTTTCGTCCGGATATTGCGGTGGGCGTGGGCGGATATGCCAGCGGCCCGATGCTGAAAGAAGCGCAAAAGCGAGGAATCCCGACCCTTATACAAGAGCAAAATTCTTATGCCGGAGTGACCAACAAGTTGCTTGCGCGCAAGGCGGATGCCATTTGCGTGGCATACGAGGGAATGGAACGGTATTTCCCTGCCGATAAAATTACGCTTACGGGCAATCCCGTGAGGCAAAATATCCTTGAATGCGCATTGTCGCCGCAAGAGGCGCGAAGAAAATTCGGGCTTGATCCGGACCGTCGCACGTTGCTTGTGGTGGGAGGCAGCCTTGGAGCGCGCACGCTCAATAACTGCGTGAAAGCGGCGCTTTCGGAAATTGCAGGATCGGACGTTCAAGTCATTTGGCAAACGGGAAAGGCTTATAAAGACGAGGATTCGACTCCGCCGAATGTCGTGAAAACAATGTTTATCACAAATATGGACGAAGCCTATCGCGCTTCCGACCTTGTGGTGTCGCGGGCAGGAGCAAGCGCCATTTCGGAGTTGCAATTGCTTGGGAAAGCGGCGTTGCTTGTGCCGTCGCCCAATGTCGCGGAGGATCATCAGACGAAAAACGCCATGTCGCTTGTCGAGCGTTCGGCGGCAGTGATGGTGGCCGATGCCGAAGCCGGAAAAGATTTGATGCCTACGGCGCTTGCGTTGTTGAAAGACGATGCAAGATTGCACTCGCTGTCGGAAAATATTAAAAAAATGGCGCTCCGGAATGCGGCAGGCGCCATTGTCGACAAGATTTTCGAATTGAGCCGAAATAAGCGTCACTGATATGGATAAGAATAATTACAAGAATGTTTATTTTGTAGGCGTGGGCGGAATCGGCATGGCTGCGCTTGCCAGATACTACCTGTCGAAAGGATGGAAGGTGGCGGGCTATGATCGGACTCGCACGGATTTGACCGACGAACTTGCCGCCGAGGGCGTGGAGGTCTCTTATGAGGATTCGGCCGAGGCGATTCCTTCATATTGTCGCAGCAAAGAAGACACGTTGGTGGTCTACACGCCGGCTGTCCCTGCATCGCATCCGGCGCTTTGTTATTTTAGGGAAAATGGCTTCGATGTGATGAAACGCGCACAAGTGTTGGGGCTGATTACGCATGATTCGAAAGGATTGTGTTTTTCCGGCACGCACGGAAAAACAACTACTTCGAGCATGGCGGCTCACATACTTCATAGCTCTCCGATTGGCTGCAATGCCTTTCTTGGCGGCATATTGCGGAATTACGACAGTAATTTCCTGCTCGATTCGTCGAGCCCGTACACTGTCATCGAAGCCGATGAATTCGACCGTTCGTTTCATTGGCTGAATCCTTATATGGCAGTTGTCACGGCTACCGATCCCGACCATCTCGACATCTATGGGACAGAAGAGGCGTATTTGGAGAGCTTTGCCCATTTCACGGAATTGATTCGCGCCGGAGGCGTTTTGCTGTGCCACACGGGGCTTAAATTGAAGCCGCGCCCGCAACAAGGCGTGACGGTTTATGGCTATTCGCGCGACGAGGGCGATTTCCATGCTGAAAACATTCGGAAAGGAAATGGAGAAATCGTGTTTGACTTTGTCGCTCCGGACACGACGATACGCGATGTGTCGCTGGGCGTGCCCGTCGACATCAATATTGAAAATGCAGTGGCGGCAATGGCGATATGCCATCTTGCCGGCGTTTCCGACGCTGTGATGCGCGATGCCATAGGGACGTTTCTTGGAGCAAAGCGGCGTTTTGAATTTTGGTTGAAGGAATCCGGCGAAAATGGCAAAGTGGTTATCGACGACTATGCCCATCATCCCGACGAATTGAAGGCAAGCATACGTTCGGTGAAGGATCTTTATCCCGATAAGGAACTTACAGTCGTGTTCCAGCCGCATTTGTATTCCCGCACGCGCGATTTCGCGCCGCAATTTGCCGAAGCGTTGTCGCATGCCGACAACGTCATATTGCTCGACATTTATCCGGCGCGCGAGCAGCCTGTCGCGGGCGTGACATCGGAACTTATTTTCAAAGACATAAAATGCAAAAGCAAAATGCTTTGCAAAAAAGAAAACTTGGTAAAAACAATAAAAAATTATAATTTTGACGTGTTGTTAACGGCAGGGGCAGGTGATGTGTGCAACTATCTGCCTTCGATTTGCGAAGCGATAAAGGAAAGGCGTTGAAAAAATTAGTGTTCTACATATCGATGGTACTGGTAGCCATTTATGTGGCGACCTCGTTTTTTTGGACCGGCGCAATGGCTCGGACAGAGCAATGCCGCGGCATTCGCATCGCCGTAAGAAATGATTCGATGTCGATAGTCTCTCCGCGCTTTATCGAGACGGAAATAAAGCGGTTGGGATTGCAAGCAGACGGAAAGCAGTTTGCGGCAATCAATGCAGAGCAGATAGAAAAGGCATTCGGCAAGCAATATTATGTGGAATATGCGCAATGCTACAGGAGCAACGACAATATGATGTGTCTCGACATATATCTGGTGAAGCCGGTGCTTCGCGTGTTTGAGCGTTCAGGGGCATCGTACTATATCAACAGAAGCGGCAAACGAGTGCCGGTTTCTTTTAATATTTTCACCGATGTGCCTGTGGCAGCAGGGGCGTTTTCCCGCCAGTATCCGCCCGAACGGTTGATGCCGTTGCTCGACTATATGCGGGAAAATCCGGAAATCGACAACTTGGTGGGCGCTATTGAAGTGGCAGATTCGCAAAACGTGTATATAATTCCGAATATAGCGGGACACGTCGTGAATCTTGGCTCGCTCGACAATTTGCCGGCAAAATTCGGGAAGTTGTTTCGATTTTATAAAGAGGTTTTGCCTGTCAAAGGATGGAACATTTACGATACGATTTCGCTGAAATGGCACAACCAGATTGTAGCCGTCAAGCGTAAGGCGGTTTCAAGGTTATGGATTCAAGATGAAAACTTGGGACATGAAGAAATGCCCGACCCGTTGCAGGATGTATCGGTGTATGACAGCTCCGACACCTTGTCGGGCGAAACGAAGAAAAAGGATGTGAATTAATATATTTTCAGAATATGGAAAACAAACAGTATATTGTCGCATTGGAAATAGCCAGTTCCCATATTGCCGGTGTGGTGGCAAGCGTAGGCGGGGAAGGGCATCGCGATGCTTCGATTGTGTGCTATCACGAAGTGCCGATTGTCGATTGCGTGCGTTATGGCAGCATTGTGAATGTTGACGAAGTGTGCGGGAAGACCGGCATGTTGCTTGACAGGCTTCAATCTGACAAGCGGCTTGCTCCTCGCAAAATTAAAAGCGTTTATATCGCGCTTTCCGGACGCTCGCTTTGTTCGCACCCGATTGCCGTAGCTCGCGACATTGACGAACAGACGCCCATCAGCAAAGAGTTTATTGGAAGAATCGAAAGGGAAGCTGCCGCGCAAGTCGAAAAAGCAGACGTGCTTGCCGTGATGCCATGCAAATATGAGCTTGACGGCGTGGAGGTGGCCAACCCGATAGGTTCGCTGGGCGCTCATTTCTGTGCATCCATGAATGTGGTGACATGCCGTCCGCAAATCAAGCGAAACATCCAAATGGTGTTCAATCGCTTGCATGTAGAAATAGCCGGTTACGTGATTGCCCCGATAGCAGCGGCAGCTGCTTTGTTGACGGAAGAAGAACGCCGTTTGGGCTGCATGCTGGTCGATCACGGAGCGGAGACAACGGCGGTGACTATTTACAAAAACAATCGGATGGCTTATGTGAATGTCATTCCGATGGGGTCGCGCAACATAACGAAAGACTTGTCGACGCTCAACATCCTTGAAGAGGCCGCCGACAATATCAAGCGCAATTATGGCGACGCGATGGCTTCCGCCGGTTCGGATTTGCAGAAACTCGATATTGGCGGCGTTGGCGCATTGGATGTTGCAAACTATGTGACAGCGCGTGCCGGCGAGATTGCGGAAAATGTGTTTAACCAGCTTTCCATAGCCGGACTGACTCCCGAACAATTGCCTGCCGGAATTGTAGCTATTGGCAGAGGCATGCGCTTGAAAAATATGCGCGAATTGTTGAGTTCTGTTTGCAAAATGCCGGTAAGGAACGGGATGATAAATGGCATAGACGAAACGATGGAGTTGTCGAAAATTCCGCAACTTTTGTCGGTGGTCAACGATATTGCTTCGCATGGCGAACAATTGGTCGATTGCGTTGTTGCTCCAATGCCGGTGTCGGTCGAGCCGGAAGAGCAGGAACAAGACACGAAGCATGTCGAGGTTGTGGCAGAAAAGAAAAAATCCGGTTTGGGCTTTGGCAAGATTTTCAAAAAGCTCAAAACGACGATCGATGATTCCTTCGACGATGATGAAGACGACGAAGAAACGGATAAAAGAGGCAGATTTTGAAAAAAAGGAAGACTATGAATTGTTCAGATATAGCAAAAAATTCCACAGTTTTTCCGAGTTCCCAATTTACGGAAAAAGAGAGTTTCAATGAAAATGGAACTCCCATCATCAAGGTGGTTGGCGTAGGCGGTGGCGGCGACAATGCGGTCAACCACATGTATAAACAAGGAATTCCGGGCGTTTCGTTTGTTGTGACCAACACAGACAGGCAGGCGTTAAACAATTCTCCCGTTCCGGAACGGCTTTTGCTGGGACCCACCGTGACAAGGGGGCTTGGCGCCGGCAATAAGCCGGAGCGCGCGAAAGCGGCGGCCGAAGAAAGCGCTGCGGAAATAGCGGAACTGTTCGACGAAGACACGAAAATGGTTTTCATCACAGCCGGCATGGGCGGCGGCACGGGCACAGGCGCCTCGCCTGTCGTGGCTCGCATAGCCCGCGAACGCGGCATGCTTACCGTGGGAATTGTCACCATCCCGTTTCTTTTCGAAGGCGAAAAGAAAATCATGAAGGCGCTTGAAGGGGCCGATGAGATGAGCCGTTATGTCGATGCAATGTTGGTGATCAACAATGAGCGTTTGACAGAAATTTATAGCGACTTGAATTTTGAAAATGCTTTCGACATGGCCGATGAGACGCTCACCGATGCGGCTCGAAGCATTTCGGAAATGATAAACACAAACGGTAAAATCAACCTCGATTTCGAGGATGTCAATACGACGCTCAAAGATGGCGGAACGGCAATTATCAGCACAGGATACGGCGAAGGGGAAAATCGCGTGACGAAAGCCATTCAGGATGCCCTCAATTCTCCGCTCCTGAAATATCGCGACATTCAAACGTCGAAGCGGTTTTTGTTCAACCTTTATTATTCGCAGGATGCCGACAAGCAACTGACGATGGGCGAAATGAACGAAATCACAAACTTTATGACGAATTTTGCCAAAGATGTGGATGTCATTTGGGGAACGTCGGTCGACAATTCGTTGGACGGCAAGGTGAAAATCACGATTCTTGCTTCGGGCTTCGACATTAGCTTGGGCAAAGAGTTCCATTATAAATCGAAAGACGGCGGACGGCATGGCAAGAAGCAAGAGCCGGAGTCGCAAATTTCGTCGGCGCGCATTGCCGAAGAATACGGGCAAGAGAAAGTGGCGGAAATCACGCGCATCAAAGCCAGCGCCAATTACATATTGCTTTCGCCGGAACAAATGGACAACGACGTGCTGATTAATTTCGTGGAAAAGAATCCTACTTATCGTCGTGGCGCGGATGTGAAACTCCGCGAGGAATGGAAGGCATTGTGCGAGATGCAGGCGGAGTCTGCGCAACAGCAGCCGGCAGCATCGTCGTCGGGACTGCATGGAAGAGTGGTCGAATTTGATTAATGTAAAACGTAAAAACAGAATAATATGGGTTTGTTTGAAAAAGTAAGCGAAGACATTAAAGCCGCCATGCTTGCACGGGACAAAATGCGTCTCGAAGCATTGCGCGGGATAAAAAAAGAATTTCTCGAAGCGAAAACTGCCAAAGGCAGCGACGGCGAATTGAGCGACGAAACAGCCGTGAGGATTCTTTCAAAAATGGTGAAACAACGTCGCGAGAGTGCGCAAATCTATAATGAGCAGAATCGTTCGGATCTTGCACAAGAAGAATTGGCGCAAGCTGCCGTCATCGAAGAGTATCTTCCGAAACAGCTTTCCGATGAGGAGCTGGCTGCCGCTTTGAAAGAAATTATCGGTCGTGTCGGCGCGACATCGCAGAAAGAAATGGGCAAAGTGATGGGCGTTGCCACAAAAGAACTTGCCGGAAAAGCGGAAGGCAAAGCCATTTCTGCCAAGGTGCGCGAATTGCTCGCATGACAATATTTATTGAAAAGACGAATCATTTGTTAGGAGACAGACATGTTAACATTATCTGCAATCAAAGAAAACCCGCAAGAAATCATTCGCCGTTTGGCGGTGAAGCATTTCGATGCGGAACAACTGATCAATGAAATCCTCGACTTGGACAAAACGCGCCGTTCCGCGCAAGCCCAATTGGATCAAAATCGCTCGGAACAGAACAAGCTTGCCGCGCAAATCGGCGCTCTGATGAAAGCCGGAAACAAGGATGAAGCCGAAAAGGTGAAAAATGAGGTGGCATCGTTGAAAGATTCCGCCAAATCTATCGAGGAAGAATTAAAAACCGCAGCCGACAAAATCACGGAAATATTGCTCAATATTCCGAATACGCCGTGCCCGATGGTGCCGGAAGGCGATTCTGCCGACGACAATGTGGTCGAAAAGACAGGCGGGGTAATGCCCGATTTGCCCGAAGACGCACTGCCGCATTGGGATTTGGCCAAAAAGTATAATTTGATTGATTTCGAACTTGGCGTGAAAATCACGGGCGCCGGATTCCCTGTGTATTTTGGAAAAGGCGCGAAGCTCCAACGGGCGTTGATCCAATTTTTCCTCGACGAGGCATCCAAGGCCGGATATTTGGAAACGCAGCCGCCTTATGTCGTCAACGAAGCGTCGGGAATCGGCACAGGCCAATTGCCCGACAAGGAAGGCCAGATGTATCATTGCAATTTGGACAACCTCTATTTGATTCCGACGGCAGAAGTGCCGGTGACCAATATTTATCGCGACGTCATTTTCGACGAGAAAGACCTGCCGAAAAAGAATTGCGCTTATTCGGCATGTTTCCGCCGCGAGGCAGGATCGTATGGCAAAGACGTGCGCGGGCTGAACAGGCTTCATCAATTTGACAAGGTGGAAATTGTACGGATTGAAAAACCTGAAAATTCGTATGCTGCGCTCGAAGAGATGAAAGACCATGTGCAAGGATTGCTCGAAAAGCTTGAATTGCCGTGGCATATCCTTCGCCTTTGTGGTGGCGACATCAGTTTCACGTCGGCCATCACGTTTGATTTCGAAGTTTTCTCGGCAGCGCAAAAGCGTTGGTTGGAAGTAAGTTCCGTTTCTAATTTCGAAAGCTATCAGGCCAACCGTCTGCATTGTCGGTATCGCGACGCGAACAAAAAAATTACGCTTTGCCACACGCTGAACGGGTCGGCTCTTGCATTGCCGCGCATCATGGCGGCTTTGCTCGAAAACAACCAGACGCCCGAAGGCATTCGAATCCCGAAAGCATTGGTGCCTTATACAGGATTCGAGATAATCGATTGATTTGTGTAAAAATTGATTTGATATAGGAGTGCGGCGGCGAGATGTTCATGTCTCGCCGTCGTTGTTTTTATGTGATTTTTTCCGATTGTTTTACGCGAGGCTTGCCGTATATTTGCATGAGAAAAACGAGTGGCGATGAAGACTTATTTTGTCAAAAGTTTGTTCGAAAAGTTGGTGGATTTGTTGCGATTCGTGTGCCATGAGATTGCACGATTCTGGCGTTGGTACAAGCGGACGTACAAGCAAGCGCGATGGTATGCCAAGACGGGGATTGTCATGGCGAGCTTGGTCGCGTTGTTTTTGATATACTTGTTGATGGTCGACATTAATTTCCTTTGGCTTTTCGGGAAGTCGCCCAGTTTGGAAGCCATCGCGCATCCGAAGCAAGATGCGGCATCGATTGTTTACAGTTCCGATGGTGTCGTGATGGGCCGTTACTATCGGGAGAATCGCATCCCTGTGACCTATGAGGAAATATCTCCGATGATGATCAAGGCGCTTGTGGCTACGGAGGATGAGCGGTTTTATGAGCATTTCGGGATCGATTTCGAGGGTGTGGCGGCAGCCGTGAAAGACATGGTTGCCGAGGGCGATGCGCGCGGTGCAAGCACGATTACGCAACAGTTGGTGAAAAACATGTTTAAGACTCGAACGGAATATTCGACGGGATTGATGGGCTATATACCCGGCGTCCGGTTGTGCGTGATGAAGACAAAAGAATGGATTACGGCCGTGAAGCTTGAAATGTTTTTCTCGAAACAGGAAATACTGACGATGTATCTCAACACGGTGGATTTCGGAAGCAACGCATACGGCATCCGGACGGCCGCTCAAACTTATTTCAGCACAACGCCCGACAAATTGACAACGGAACAATGTGCCACGCTTGTCGGGATGCTGAAAGCCACTACGACCTACAATCCGCGGCTTCATCCGGAGGCCAGCCGGCAAAGGAGAAATGTGGTGTTGCACAATCTTTATCAGAAAAATGGAATAACGAAAGCCGAGTACGATTCGTTGTCGGCGTTGCCTCTTGTATTAAAATACCATGCGACAAAACCGGGCGACGGGATTGCCCCGTATTTCCGTCAGGCGCTTGCCGAAGAGTTGAACGAATGGTGCAAGGAAAACGGTTATGACCTATATGGCGATGGATTGAAGATTTACACGACGCTCGATTCAAAGATGCAAAAATACGCGGAAGAGGCCGTGGCAGAAAAGATGGAGCAAGTGCAGCGCAACTTCAATGCCGATTGGGGCAACGAGAATCCGTGGCACGACCGTTCGGAAGAAGGGCAAGATCGGTTTGTTGAGAACTTGGCGAAAAAAACAGATGCTTATAAGCGATTGTCCGCGCGATTTCCGAACGACCCCGACTCGGTGATGCGCTATCTGAATATGCCCCATCGTGTCAAAGTGTTCGATTATGAGCTTGGAACAAAAGACATGTATCTTAGCACGATGGACTCGATCCGCTACATGACGCGCTTCATGCATTGCGCTTTCTTGGCCATGGAGCCTGCCACCGGCGACATAAAGGCATGGGTGGGCGATATCGATTTCGACCATTGGGAATACGACAAGGCGACGGCTGAACGCCAACCCGGGTCGACGTTTAAAATGTTTGTCTATGCTGCTGCAATGGAAGCGGGCCTCGGGCCGTGCGACGATCGCGTGGACGAATACAGGCAATATGATGCGTTCGATGCCGGACATAATCCCATAAAGTGGGCTCCGCGCAATTCCACAGGAGTCTACACCGGCGCGCCCATGTCGCTGAAACATGCTTTCTCCAATTCTGTCAATTCGGTGGCTGTGGCCGTGGCGGAAGAAGTCGGGATGCAACGGGTGATCGACGTGGCAAAGCGTTTGGGCATCCGGTCGCCGTTGCAAAACACTCCGGCATTGGCGTTGGGTTCGTCGGACGTGACGTTGCTCGACATGGTGAATTCCTATTGCACGATCATGAACGGCGGACGGCGCAACATGCCGTCGTTTGTCACGCGAATTGAAGACAAGGATGGCAATGTCGTGTATCGGCATGAGCCGGAAAACAAAAGAGCCGTCAGCCGTGAAACGGCATTTCTGATGCAACAAATGCTGCTTGCCGGAATGACAGAGCCCGGCGGAACGTCGATGGCGCTGTGGGGCTACGACATTCATCGTTACGACACGAATTTCGGAGGCAAAACCGGCACGACAACCGACAATAGCGACGGATGGTATGTCGGCGTGACAAAAAATCTTGTTGCCGGATGTTGGGTTGGCGGCGAATACCGCAACGTGCATTTCCGAAGCGGGCGGATGGGGCAAGGCAGCCATACGGCATTGCCCGTGTTCGGGCGTTTCATGGAGAAAGTGCTGGCCGATCCGTCGTTGTCGCGCTATCGCGGCCGGATTCCCGACAAGCCGTCGTTTGAGGTGGACCGTCCGTATGATTGCCACACTGTATTGCCGCCCGACACGACTTCCGTCGATTCGTTGCCTTCGGCGCAATTTGCGCCCGGCATCGTGGATGTGGAAGAAGAATCGGCAGCCGGCGAAATAGAAAAGGCGGAATAAGCATCGCGGGCTGCGATGTCCTGCTCAACTTGCTGCGCTTCCGCACGCTTCTAAAACCTGAGAAGAAAAGAGCGGATGAAAAGAAAAACTTGTTTTTATTGAAAATTTATATCGGGAATTTGTCGATTTTTGATAAAGTTTATACTTTTGTAACGCACAGTCCGCCTTAACAGGGGGCGGAGTGGGTGACATATTAAAGAAACGCGTTCTATTGCGTTTATCTTCTATCCTTTGAATCTCGCAAATTTTAAAGACAGGGAAGATAATAGCAACGACCGTTTGCGTAGGATATGATTAGCTTGTATTCCCCATTGAGGGAATGCGCTTCATATCTGCGTGGGCTGGCTGTGTTGCTTATCCTCTGTCGAGGCAATGCGAGAGCCTAAGGGTGGGATAAGCTGATAGGTTGGATCCCACGCTTTTTTTATTATGTGGCAAACGAATCATTCTTTTTTCATTTGTCTTCCACGGGATCCGGAGACAGCCTAACAGTTGCTCCCGTCACGAACATAGGGAAAAGAAAATGAAAAGAATCGCATTGCTGCTCGGCCTCGCAGTTTTCGCCACCGTTGTTATGCAAGCGCAGCGCAAGACGACCCAACAACGGGAAGAACATGCATTTGAAGAGGCGATCACCCGTGCAGCGGAACCGGAAGTGAAGGTGTTCATCCAGCCGTTGATTGCCGATTTGCAAATGATTGAAAAGGAACGCCAGCCGTACGGTCCGTACACCTACAAAATCAAATCTCCCGAAAATTTGACTATCGTCGAATTGGAAAACTTCAAAAAGCGCGCGCTCTACCAAGCGGTGCAGATTTCGGATGCCGACGTGCTGATAGAGCCTCTTTTTGATTCGTATATCGACGAAAGCGATCCCCACAAACTTGTCATCAACCTGACGGGATTCCCCGCCAAGTATGTGAATTTCCGCAATCTTGGCACTTCGCCGGACGATTTGGAAATGGTGCGCGTGGTTTATCCGGCAGCCTATTCTCCGTCGTATGTACGCAGCATAAACACGCGTGATCAAACCACTCAAGCAGTGGATAGCAAATAGCAATTTATTTAAGGAACTTAAAAACAAAGCGATATGAAAAAATTATTGATTTTTGCCGTTATGGCGGCAATGGGGCTTTCAGCCCAAGCGCAATTGATGCGCAGCACTACTTTTTATGAGAAAGAGCGCGTTCCGGCTACGTGGTATCTTCGTGCCGGCATGTCTGTCAACAATGTGGCCGAAGCCAATACGTTTTCCGAGGAAACAGACGGAAGCATCGGTTCGAAGCTCGGATACGATATTGCAATTGGATTCCAAAAATCGATAAAGGATAAAGGCTTCTATTGGGGCATGGAATTCGGATTGGGCACGGGCGGTGCGAAAAATGAAATGGAGACAGAAAGTTCTTATGTGTACAAGCAATCTTATGTGGCACATAACATTAAATTGACGCCGCTTTTGTTTGGCTACAAATATGCCTTTTCCGATGTGATGAGCCTGGATGTGCATTTGGGAGCATTTGCCCAATTTGCTTATGCGGGGAAATATAATGTGTCCGGATCGCATGATGATGAAGAGTGGTCTGAAGATTACGGTGTGGATGATGCGCTCGACACGCGTTTTGACGCCGGAATCCAAGCCGGCGTTGGCGTTTGGTTCAGCCGGTTTAATATAGACCTGACGTATCAACGCGGATTCGTGCCGATAGATCCGACGATGTTCAATGAAGTGTATAGGCCCGGTTCTTACAGTTCGTTATCTTGGTGGAGTAATTGCGATGGCAAGTCGAGCAATTTGATTCTTCGTGTCGGTGTGTCGTTTTAATTGAACAAGCATGACGAAAGTAATATTGTTTTTGTCGTTGTTGGTGATGCCGCTTGCCGTATTTGCAACCGATGAGGCAGCCGACGACGCGACCGAAGATCTCAACGCATGGGCTCGCGAACGCTCGGAGACAGATCCGGAGGTTGTCGATGGCGTGCGGATGTTTCGTCCGGCTCCGTCCGACGGGAAATTGGTAGTGTCCGATTTTTTCGACCTTGCCGGCATTTCGGATGAGGATATTTTCGTCGGCGCTTTGGTTTACGCTTTCGATCATCTCAACAAAGAGACCGATGTCGTGGAAACAATCGAGTCGTCGGCGAAGCGTTTTGTCGTAAGCCGCTACGACTTGTATGGCAAAGGACGCGATGAAATGGAATTCGCTTGCGAGACGGCATTTCAAGTTGTCGACGGAATGCTGTCGTTTGTCACCTACAACATTCAAACCGCATATAAGGAAAAAGGCATCCTTCCGCGCAAAATGGCCATTGAGAAATTGAAACCGCAGGAAAAGGAGCAACATAAAAATGTGGTGGAAACATTTTCTTATGTCAACTCCAAATTTCTGCAAGAAATGGTGGAATACGTGAAATCGGCACAGAACCAGCCGGTAACCCATTGGGAGGAGATAGAAACGGGCGATGTGGTGAAAGGCATGAACGAAACGGAAGTGAAACTTGCCGCCGGACGGCCGTCGACCGTGCGCGAGCAAGGCAACAAAACTCGTTGGATGTACAGCAACACGTTTGTGGTTGTTTTCACCGACGGGATAGTCACTACGGTAGTGATGTAAGTATTTTTATGGGTTTTAAAAGAATCGAGGCGGGGCTTGATGAAAGTCGCCGCCTCGGTTTGTTTTGATTGGCGCGGCATGCGTTTGCGCGTCAATACTGCTCTTTTCGCGGCAAAATGGTTTCCAAGAAGCGGAGTCGGGCAGAGATAAAAGAAGCAAATGGTGCAAAGGAAAGCTTATGGGAAGCACATTAGTCGAAAAATATGTCATTTTATGACAGTTTTTTCGATTAGGAATTGGCGGTACGGCATGGAATTTCTATTTTTGTAATCGAAAACTCCGTCATAAATTGACATAAAATTCGATTAGCATGGTGCATATAGAAAGAAAAAAATATCTGGACGAACTCATATCCCTGCGTCATAATGGCATGATCAAGGTTGTAACGGGCATGCGCAGATGCGGCAAGTCTTATCTCCTTTTTGAGATATTTGCCTCTTGGCTCGAAAAAAACGGCATCGCTTCGGACCATGTCATAAAATTAGATTTGGAAGACTACAAGAATCGGGAAATGAGAAATCCCGACAATTTGTGTGCATACGTGGAAAGTTGCATTACGGATGACGCCATGCATTATCTCTTGTTGGACGAGGTGCAGATGCTCGGTCACTTTGAGGATGTGTTGAACGGTTTTTTAAGAATGCGTAATGTAGATGTGTATGTGACCGGCAGCAATGCAAAGTTTCTCTCCAAAGATATAGTCACGGAGTTTCGAGGGCGTGGCTTTGAAGTGAAAATGTATCCATTGAGTTTTAGCGAATACATGTCGGTTTATCAGGGCAGCGTACAAGCCGGCTTCAATGAATATATGTTGTATGGCGGCCTTCCGCAGATACTGTCGTATGCTATGGAGGAACAGAAAGCGAAGTTTCTGAAATCGCTGTTTGACGAGGTCTATATCAAGGACATCAAAGATCGTTACGAAATACGCAAGGATGATGATTTGGAAGAACTTATCAATATTATGGCTTCCGGCGTTGGGTCTCTCACGAACCCGAACAAGTTGGCGAATACATTCCGAAGCGAGAAGAAGTCGAGCATATCATACGATACTGTCAAAGAATATATCGACTATTTGTGCGATTCGTTTCTTGTTGAAAAATCCACACGCTATGACATCAAGGGGAAACGCTATGTAAATGCCCCTTACAAGTATTATTTCATGGACTTGGGATTGCGCAACGCTCGCATCAATTTCCGTCAGTCGGAAAGAAGCCATTTGATGGAAAATATGGTATACAACGAATTGCGGATACGGGGTTTCAATGTGGATGTAGGCATAGTTCCGGTGGTAATGGCTGATGAAAGCGGCAGGCAGCGACGTTTTAGTTTTGAGGTAGATTTCGTTTGCAATTTGGGAAGCAGAAGGTATTACATCCAATCGGCTTATAGGATGGAGTCTGATGAAAAAATAAGGCAGGAAAGAGCATCATTATTGAAAGTGGACGATTCGTTCAAGAAGATTATCGTTGTCGGCGAAGAAAGTCCTGTCACAAGGGATGAAGTTGGCATTACGACCATTAGCATTTATGATTTCCTATTGAAGGAAAATTCCCTTGAATTGTAATCGGAATCGGAGTTCCGATGCTTGATAGCCGACGGGGTCGTCACTACGGTAGGGGTGTAAGTATTTTTATGGGTTTTAAAGAATCGAGGCGGAGCTTGCTGAAAGCTGCCGCCTCGGTTTGTTTTGATTGGTTCGATATGCGTTTGTGCGTCAATATTGCTCTTTTTCGTTGGGGAAATCGGCTGTTTTCACATCGTCGATATATTTCGACACGGCATCGGTAATCACAGTGCCGAGGTCGGCATACCGGCGCAAGAAGCGGGGAGAGAATCCCTTGTTGATGCCCAGCATGTCGTGCATGACCAGTACCTGCCCGTCGACGCCACCGCCGGCGCCGATTCCGATGATTGGGATGGACAGCATTTTTGCGACTTTTTCCGCCAATACCGCTGGTATTTTCTCCAATACGATTGCGAAACATCCTATCTCTTCAAGCATACGGGCATCTTCTATCAATTTTTGCGCTTCCGCCTCTTCGCGGGCGCGGACGGTGTAGGAACCGAATTTGTTGATTGATTGAGGCGTAAGCCCGAGGTGTCCCATGACAGGGATGCCGGCACAAAGAATCCTTTCCACGGATTCCCTGATTTCTGCCCCGCCTTCGAGCTTCACGCAGTCGGCATGGGTTTCTTTCATGATTCGCACGGCAGAAGCGAGCGCTTCTTTGGAATTGCCTTGATAGGTGCCGAAAGGCATGTCGACGACAACCAATGCACGGCGCACGGCGCGCATGACCGATTTGCCGTGGTAAATCATTTGGTCGAGCGTCATGGGCAATGTCGTTATGTTGCCGGCCATTACGTTGCTTGCCGAGTCGCCAACGAGAATAACGTCCATGCCGGCTTCGTCGATGAGCCGGGCCATGGAAAAGTCGTAGGCAGTCAGCATGGCTATTTTTTCTCCGCGTTGTTTCATTTCGAAAAGGCGGCGTGTCGTCACTTTCCGTTTGTCTTCTGTGTAGGTTGACATTTTTTTGTGTTTTTTATTGGGCAGCAAAGATAGTGAAAGGTGAGTGCAGAAGAAAAAGAATTCATTCATTTTTCTTCTGCCGAACCGTATTCTATCTTATTTAAAGATAGAAGTTGAGAGCAATACAAAGAGCTTGCTCGATTTGTATTGCCGAACCGTCTTATGGAAAGTTTTAAAGATTGTCAAGTTTGCAAAATTGGGAAAAGCGAAGGCGGTCATTCTTAAAGGATGAATTCCAAAGATTGCTTTTCCAATTCCATTTCATATTGCTTGATGAGAGCATCATAGCTTAAAAAAGAAACCCGCTTGTTCCGGCGCAATTCGTCGAATGCGTGAAATTTCATTTTGTTTTCAAATTCTTGCTTTCTTTTTATGTCGGCAACAATCGCCATTCTCGCATAAAAATCTTGCAGGTCGTGGAACTTCAACAACGAATTTTGGATGTCGGTGGAATGTTCTACTTCAAAAAATGAGTGAGGCATGTTGCGCTCATTGAACCATATCGTGTCGATGGTGGAACTTCGTTTTATTATTTGGGGGTAGGAATAGCGCGGTTGTTCGTCGAGCGTGGACAGTTCTTGCAATTTCTTCCCGTCATAGAATTTTTTGTTTTTGTCTTGATGGGGCACAAAGGTTTGCATGTTGTGGCATTTTCCTATGATCAGCAGGATCCCTTGATAATATGTGTGGTTAAACATTTTCACATCATCCGAATCCTTGTTTTTGTCGGTCTCTGCAATGATGCCTCTGTTTTCTATTTGCTTCTTGTATGTTTCAAGTCCGTATAATCCCGGTTTTATTTTATAAATGCCTTTGGTTTGCTGAACAATACGGCGGATGCTTGCAAATGGAGTTTTTGTCTTCCATTCGCAATCTTTAATCTTAAAGACTTCTTTGTTCAAATCGCCCAATGTGGCAACGCCTCCAAGCCTTTCCAATGTTTCGATGACTGCTTCGTATTGTTTCATATTTTTATTGTTAAGGGTTCAATGCGTTTGCTTGCGGGTGCTTCTGACCATACGATGAGCATTGCAAGCGTTTTGCATGGCACTATGGTTTTGCCTTTGTCATAGTGAATAATGAAAACATCCGATTAGAATACAAAAATACAAAATTGCAGTTCAATTGCATCCAAAACGCGGGAAATTCATAAAGTAAATTTCTCAATAAAAAGCAGCCGCTTGCATTGAGGGCAAACGGCTGCAATATGGAGGCGACGAAGCTTGCCGGAGGCAAACGCTTCGGAGATTAGCAATATTTTGAGAAGTCGGTTTTCGACATGTCGCCCGAGTTGCCGAATTCTTCGTGGAAAGCAAAAGCGGCACGCAGCGTGTGGGGCGTGTGTCCGCCTTTGGAGATTTTCAGATAGTCGCGGAGCAGCGGGCGATAGTCGGGATGCGCGCAGTTTTCGATGATGGCTTCTGCGCGTTGTATCGGGCTTTTGCCACGCAGGTCGGCGATGCCTTGGTCGGTAATGACAACGCATACGGAGTGTTCGCTGTGGTCGAGGTGGGAAACCATCGGCACGATATTGCTGATTTTCCCTTCTTTCGTGACCGACGGACAGCTGAAAATTGAAATGTAGGCGTTGCGGGTGAAGTCGCCCGAGCCGCCGATTCCGTTCATCATTTTCGTTCCGACAACATGTGTGGAATTGACGTTGCCGAAGATGTCGGCTTCGAGGGCAGTGTTCATCGAGATTACCCCGAGGCGGCGAATCACTTCCGGATTGTTGGAAATTTCTCCCGGGCGGATTAACACTTTATCGCGGAAGAAGTCGATGTTGTTGAAGAATCGATCCATCGTTTCGTCGGAGAAAGTCAACGAGCAAGTGCTTCCGAAGCGGCATTTCCCTTTTTCCATCAAGTCGAGCACGGCATCTTGGATCACTTCCGTGTACATGTCGAATTGCGGAATTTCGGGGCTTGCTTCCAGTCCGTGGAGCATGGCATTGGCGATGTTGCCCACGCCGGATTGGAGCGGCAGGAATTCTTTTGGGATTCGGCCGGCTTTCAATTCGCCGATCAGGAACTTGCAGACGTTTTCGCCGATGCGCATTGTCGTTTCGTCGATGGGCGTGAACCCGTGCACGTGGTCCGTGTTGTAGGTTTTGACGATGCCGACAATTTTTGCGGGGTCGACTTTCAAAACCGGATCGCCGATTCGGTCGCTCGGTTTGTAGATTGGTATTTCGCGGCGGTAGGGCGGATCGAGCGGCATGTAAATGTCGTGCAATCCTTTTATGGCCGTCGGAATATGCTCGTTCAGTTCAATGACTATTTTATCGGCCATGCGTGCGAAAGTCGGGATGTTTCCGACACCGGGGCCGAGCACGATTTCTCCCTTTTCGCTCACTTCGCAGGCTTCGATGATGGCGAGGTCTATTTTCCCGAAAAAGTGGTAGCGCATGTCTTGCGCGAGATGCGACAAGTGCATGTCGACGTAGTTGATGTCGTGGTTGTTGATCCGCGCCCGCGTGTCTTTGCACGACTGGTACGGGGTGCGGAATTCGACAGCGTTGGCCCTGGCGAGGGCACCGTCGGTGTAGTCGTTGGTCGAAGCGCCGGTGAACACGTTGATTTTGAACGGTCGGCCTGCTTCATGTTCTTTTATCGCTTTTTCGGCGATAGCCGGAGCAACGAATTTGGGTGTTCCGGCAGCGGTAAATCCTGAAAATGCGACACTGTCGCCATTTTTTACCAATTCGGCGGCTTCTGCCGCAGTAATAATAGGAAAAGCCATATCCTCTGTATGTTAGATGATAAATTTATTTTGTTTTTGTCTCGTTTTTCAGCATAAAGTATGTTGTTTTCTACGCATAGTCGGTAAGGGTATCGCGGATTTTACGTAAGTTTGCACCATATTTAACTGCAAAAGTAGTGAAAATCGGGTGCATAATGCTTGCGCTTGCATAAAAAGTTTGGCGAAACGTATTTTGTTTTATGCAAAACGTCGAAATAAGGCATTTTTTTAGAGGAAATAGACTTTTTTGCGCAGCATCCGGCAAATATATTCGGCATATAAAACGGACAGAAATTTTATGAACGAAGAAAAGAAATTGTTTATCGAGACCTACGGATGCCAAATGAACGCTGCCGACAGCGAAGTGGTGGCTGCCGTTATGAAAACTGCCGGTTACGATCCTGTCGCTACGGCAGAAGAGGCGGATGCTGTTTTTCTGAACACCTGTTCGATTCGCGACAATGCGGAGCAGAAAATATATTCCCGTCTCGAATATTTTGCTTCTTTGCGGAAAAAGCGCGGCGGCCGCAAGCTGATTCTCGGCGTGCTCGGCTGCATGGCAGAACGGGTCAAAGATGCGTTGATTGCCGATTATGGCGTCGATATAGTCGCGGGTCCGGACGCTTATTTGTCGCTTCCGGAGATGATTGCTTCTGCCGAGATGGGAGAAAAGGCCATCAATGTGGAATTGTCAACTACGGAAACTTATCGCGACATCATCCCGCGGCGCATAGGGCATAGCCGCGTGAGCGGCTACATCAGCATCATGCGGGGGTGTAACAATTTCTGTTCCTATTGCATCGTTCCTTATACGCGCGGACGTGAGCGCAGCCGCGAGCCACGCAGCATACTCAACGAGCTCGACGATATGCGTCGGCGCGGATTCAAGGAAGTTGTTTTGTTGGGCCAGAATGTCAATTCTTACCGGTATTTGAAAGTCGACGGGTCGATTGTCGGGTTTGCCGATTTGCTTCGGATTGTGGCCGAAGCCGCTCCGGAAATGCGCGTCCGCTTCACGACTTCCCATCCAAAGGACATGACGGATGAAATCATCGACGTGATAGCGTCGGTGCCGAATGTTTGCCGCCACGTGCATTTGCCTGTGCAATCGGGGAGCAACAAGGTGCTTAAAGCGATGAATCGGAAATATACGCGTGAATGGTATCTCGACCGCGTGGAGTCGATTCGCCGCGCCATGCCCGATTGCGGCATTTCGACAGATTTGTTTACGGGCTTCCACGACGAAACGGAAGCCGACTTTGAAGAAACTTTGAGCTTGATGCGCGAAGCGAGGTTCGACAGCGCGTTTATGTTCAAGTATTCCGAACGCCCCGGCACTTATGCGGCTCGTTGCCTGCCCGACAATGTGAGCGAAGAGGTGAAAATCGACCGCCTGAACCGGATGATTGCGTTGCAAAACGAATTGTCGGCCGAGAGCAACCGCCGCGACATTGGAAAGACGTTTGAGGTGCTGACGGAAGGGCGTTCGCGGCGTTCTGCCGATCAATTGTGCGGGCGCAACGAGCAGAACAAGATGGTCGTGTTCCGGCGCGGCAATTACAAGGTTGGGGATATTGTAAGGGTGAAAGTGGTGGACGCTTCGTCGGCTACGTTGCTTGGAGAGACTGTGGAATAAACGTTTGCGCCAAATGGAAATGGACGATAACAAGAAATTGGCTTCCGACGACTTTGACCCGTACGCGATAGACAATGGGGACACGCGGTTGTGGAATCGCAATTACATTCTTGTCATGACGGCAAATTTCTTGCTGTTTTTTTCTCTCTATTGCTTGATGCCGATATTGCCGATTTATTTGTCCGAGCAGCTTCATGCCGGTCGCGACATCATCGGAAAGGTGATGGGGGGATTTATCGTCACCGGCTTGATGGTGCGTCCGTTTAGCGGTTTTTTGGTCGACAGTTTCCCTCGCAAGAAAGTTCTGATGGTGTGCTATTTGGTGTTCATGCTGTTTAATTTCGGTTATATTTTTGCGTCGACTGTCTTGGCTTTCGCTTTGATTCGAACGTTGCAAGGATTCGCGTTTGGGTCTACCTCCGTGTCGAACAGCACGGTGGCTATCGACGTGCTTCCTTCGTGCCGTCGGAATGAGGGTATTGGCTATTATGGAATCAGCAACAACCTCGCCATGGCGGTAGGTCCTTCGGTGGCGTTGTTTTTATATCATCATATCCCGAATATTCAGATCGTTTTTTCTGTGCCGTTGCTGTCTGCCATGCTGGGGTTTGCTTGCGTGTTGGCCGTCAAAAACCGTCCCCGCGCGCTTGTCAAGGTGCAGACGCCAATGTCGCTCGACCGTTTCTTTCTGGTAAAGAGCGTTCCGGAGGGCTTGACGCTGACCACATTCGCATTTGCCAGCGCGACGCTGACCACCTATTTGGCAATTTACAGCACGCAGGAACTCGGATTGTATTCCGGTTCGGGGATTTATTTCCTTGTGATGGCAAGCGGTTTGATCATGTCGCGCGTGTTTACGAACAAATGGGTGCGGCGCGGCTTTATCGTTGAAAACGTCAAAGCCGGCATGCTGCTCGTCATCGCGGGATTTTTCTTGTTTGTCGGGATTCAAAGCCTTGCTGCCTACTACATTTCCGCGTTTGTCATCGGGCTGGGCTATGGGACGATGTGCCCGTCGTATCAGTCGATGTTTATCAATCTTGCTCCGAACAGCCGGAGGGGCACGGCAAATTCGTCGTATCTGACTTCGTGGGATGTAGGAGCCGGCATCGGCATCTTTTCTGCCGGATACATAGCAGAGGGCACGAGCTACCACACTGTGTATTGGTTGTGTTTGGGCCTTTGCGTGGTGGGAGCCGCTGTCTATTTCTTGTTCACTTCGAAGCATTATGCGCGTTTGAAGATTCGTTGACGACACGGATATGGAAAATGCCATGCCTCCTGTTGAAATTCGCCTCGAAACGGAAAGGCTGATATTGCGCCCATGGCGCAAGTCGGATGCGGCCGCATTATACAAATATGCGAAAGACGAGCCTGTCGGCGATGCTGCCGGATGGCCGCCGCACAAGTCAACAGAAGAAAGCGAGGAGGTGATACGGACTGTTTTTTCCGCCCCGGAGATTTATGCCATTGTGCCGAAAACGGCAAAAGAACCGGTGGGTTGCGTCGGTTTGATGTTTAAGCGTCGGGCGTCAATGAAGGATGGCGATGCGGAGATCGGGTATTGGATAGGCGTGCCTTATTGGGGGCGGGGACTTGTGCCGGAGGCTGTGGCGTGTTTGCTGAAACGGGCGTTTGGCACGCTTGGCATCGATACGGTGTGGTGCGCGTATTATGAGGGGAACGGGCGTTCCCGACGCGTTGCGGAGAAATGCGGTTTCCGGTTTCATCATGTCGAAGAAGCCGCTTATGGCGTGGCGGCAGAATGTTTCACGTGCCTGTCGCGCGAGGAATGGGACAGGGAATCGCCGGCTTCGGGATGGAGCAGGGGAAAATAAAAGCCGCCCGAACTGCTTGTCCGGACGGCGTATGGCGATGTCGGGGAAATGTCAAATGGACAATCTCCGCAAAGTGTCGAGCAATTCCCGATTGATAGGCTTGTCTTTTTTGATGGCTTTCGTAAACGGCACGTAGACGATTTCGTCGTTTGCCACCCCTATCATCACGTTTCTTTGGTCTTCGAGCAGCGCATCGATGGCAGCCGCGCCCATGCGCGAAGCGAGGATGCGGTCGTGGGCAGTGGGCGAGCCTCCGCGTTGGAGGTGTCCGAGAATCGACACGCGCACTTCGTATTGCGGATATTCGTTTTTGACGCGTTCTGCCAAAGCCATTGCTCCGCCTGTGACGGGACTTTCCGCAACAAGCACTATCGAAGAGTTTTTGCTTTTTCGGAATCCGTTGTTGATGAGTTCTTCCAATTGGTCGACTTCCGTGGATATTTCCGGAATGATGGCAGCTTCAGCGCCTGCCGCGATTGCGCCGTTGAGCGCGAGGAATCCGGCATCGCGCCCCATCACTTCGATGAAAAACAAACGTTCGTGGGATGTCGCCGTGTCGCGTATTTTGTCGACGCATTGCATGATGGTGTTGAGCGCCGTGTCGTAGCCGATTGTGGTGTCGGTGCCAAACAAGTCGTTGTCGATTGTGCCCGGAAGCCCGACAACCGGAATGTTGAACTCTGTGGCAAAGATGCGGGCACCCGTGAGCGAACCGTCGCCGCCGATGACGACAAGGGCGTCGATGCCGTGCTTGGTCATGTTTTCGTAGGCGATTTTGCGTCCTTCTGCTGTTTTAAATTCTGCACAACGCGCGGTTTTCAAGATGGTGCCGCCTTGCTGGATGATATTGGATACGTTTTGCGTATGGAATTCGACAATTTCGTCGGTTACGAGCCCGCGATATCCGCGGTAAATGCCTTTGACGGCAATTCCGTTGAAGATGGCGGAACGAGTGACGGCGCGAATAGCCGCATTCATGCCGGGGGCATCGCCGCCGGAAGTCAAAATACCGATGCATTTAGTTGGCATAGTTGTAGTCTTAAATGTGATATTGGTTGTTTGTGCAAAGTTATTTCTAATTTGCGCATCCACAAATTCTCGGAGGATAAAATTTGGGCAATGCGAATGCGGAGAGCGGCAAAGGATTGTTAAAATTTATTAAAACATAGAGAAAGATTTGGTTTGCCGCGTAATGACGATTTATATTTGCAGTGTACTATTTAACTAATACACTAATTAACAAGATGAAAAAATAAATATTATGTTAGAAATTAGCAATTTATCTTTTAGCTACGGCCGGAGGAAACCTTTGTTGTTTCAAGATTTTTCTTTTGGATTGCAACCGGGAGTCGTGTACGGGATGCTTGGGAAAAATGGTTCGGGCAAATCAACGCTTTTATATTTAATGAGCGGGTTGCTTCGCCCTAAATCGGGGACTGTGCAATTGAATGGCGTTGATGTCGCATTGCGTCGTCCATCCACATTGCAGGAAATTTGCATTGTGCCTGAGGAATTCGATTTGCCGCGAGTCAGCTTGCGCCAATATGTGGCCTTGAATGCTCCGTTTTATCCTCGATTTAGCAACGAAATACTTCGTCGTTGCCTCGATGATTTCGACATGGACGACAGTGTGCGTTTTGAGGAATTGTCGATGGGGCAGAAAAAGAAAGCATTCATGAGTTTTTGCCTTGCGGCAAACACGTCGATTTTGTTGATGGACGAGCCGACCAATGGTTTCGACATCCCGTCGAAAAGCCAAATGCGGAAAGTGATTGCAGCCAACATGTCGGACGAGAAGTCGATAGTCATCTCAACGCATCAGGTACGCGATGTTGAAAATTTGCTTGACCATGTGTTGCTTATCGATGGCGGGCGTAAATTGCTCGATGTTTCTTGTTCGCAAATTGCCGAACGATTGTTTTTTGTCGAGCAACCTCTTTCAGAGCCAATCGACGAGGCTATTTACGCGCAGTCGTCGGTGCAGGGACGAAGCGCGGTTTATCCGAATCGGACGAGAGAAGAAAGCCCGATTAACCTTGAAACGCTTTTCAATGCAGTGCTTTCCGATTGCGAGAAAATACAGGCGATTTTATCGGACAAATGAGATTGTGAGCTATGAGTGATATTTTTGACGTTCGTCGTTTTTTAAGGCTTTTTGCAGGCACTCTTTTCCAATCGCGGAAGAGGTGGTTGGCAACGCTTGCGAGCACTTATTTCGGATTGGTGTGTATGGCAATTGCCATATATGGTGTCGTCGGCATATCGAAAGCGGAAAGCGATTCCATGTATATAGGTTTTGTGATTTTCACAGTCGTTTATTTTTCTGCTGCGGCATCTTCGGGTTTCGCGCATTTGTCGAAACGGGGATCGCGCATATCCTTTTTGATGCTTCCTGCTTCAAATCTTGAAAAATACATTGTGCGCCTTTTGCATTTCACAATCGTTTTGGGGGCAGTGTTCGTGATAGCTGTCGTGTTGATGGAATTGACTCGTTGGTTTGTCGCTTATTCGTTTGATTACAGGGTAAGTCATAATTTCAATGATGTACTGTCCTATTTTAAATCGTTTACGGCCGATACCTTTGTATTTGGAAAGGATCGCATGTCCATTAATGTTTCGTTCGCATTGCTCTTTTGGTTGCATTCCCTTTTTTTCTTGGGGTCGGCATTGTGGCGAAAATTTGCCGCTTCAAAGACTGCAACTGCTATCATTGCGGTGGTGTTGGCGTTGATAATCGCTGGAAATTCAGGTGGAAGCGCGTTTTTATCCGGTTGGATAAAGGAAATGGTTGTCGGTGGAAATGCTTGCACTTTGCAAATCGCGGCCAACATATTGCTTGCAGTATGGATACTTGCCAACTACGCTATGGCTTACGTTAAATTTACTCGGATACAAATAAAATGATTCAGGATAAATGAGAAAAGATTCGTTTAAACTTGTGCGGTTTGCGCAAACGTTGAAACTCGATATAGTGGGGAACGCGAAAACCTATGCGTTTCAATTGCTTGTTCTTTATGGACTTTTGTTTATCGGACTTTTGATTATCATGTTGGATGAAATGAAACCCGATCAATCATTTGATATGATTTCAATGATGTTTGCGTTGTGGACCACGTTTGTCGGCGTGTGCGGAGGGATATTTTATGCGTCGTTGTTGATGAAGCCTTTTTCGCGAAAACAAGCGCGTCTTTCCTATTTGATGCTTCCTGCTTCAAATCTCGAAAAATTTTTGTCGAGGGCATTAATTGTGACAGTCGGTTTTTGGGCAATAATGATAATCGCATTGCTGGGCATTTCGGCAACTTACTATTTGCTTGCGGCAGCGTTCGGATATGAAAGCCAAAGTTATGGTTTTTTATTTGCCGATGTGATTGGCCGTTGGATGTCTTATAGAGGAGACAGCGGTTTCCTTTCGGTTCGGATGCAGCAAGCCTATATATTTGCTCAGTTTGCCGTCTTGTTTTGCGCACATGCGTTGTTTGTCGTGTCGAGTTGCCTTTGGAGGCGTCATGCATTCGCAAAGATGCTGGGATGCTTGATTGTATTTAATTTTGTTGTTTCATGGATAGTTCCGAGAATCACATCATTGTTTCCAATCAATTTAAATATTGATGCTTTAAGCATTGGAGAAGTTAATGAGATGAGAATAATTATGCTTTTCTTGTTTGGTTGCCTGAATGTTGTTGTCGGATTGTTGTTTTGGTGGGGGAGCTATCGATTGTTTACCCGCGCACACGTTTAATTCTTAAAATTATGGCAAGCATGAATTTCAAAGAAAGCCGTCCGATCTATCTTCAAATAGCCGAACGCATTATGGATGAAATATTGCAAAACGTCTATGAGGAAAGCGATAGGATCCCTTCCGTGCGCGAATATGCCGCAGAAGTGGAAGTGAACGCCAACACGGTTGCTCGCTCTTTCGACTATTTGCAAACGCGGGAGATTATTTTCAACAAGCGTGGCATCGGCTATTTCGTTGCCAATGGGGCGAAAGACACGATACGCACGCTTCGCAAAAAGGAATTTGTTGAGGAATCGCTTCCGGAGTTGTTTCGGAAAATGGCATTGCTCGATATTTCCATTGACGACGTGAATACTCTCTACAAGCGGTATTGCGACAATCAGATAGATTGATAGGTATTTATAAAAAGGAATAAAGATGAAAGCAATTATAAAACAAACAATTTTCTTTGTGGCGCTTTTTGCGGCGGCAAGCATTTCCGCCGCAAAGGGCGACACGCTTTCGGGGACAGTGCTCGACGGCGAAGGAAGGCCGGTGGAGTTCGCCTCGGTTGCCGTTTGGCAAGACAGCCTGCAACGCGGAGGCGCAATCGCCGACAGCACAGGGTATTTCCACATGTCTTTGCCGTGTGGCGCGTATAGGGCGACAGCGTCGTTTGTCGGGCATGAGACTTCCGAGCAAACGGTTTTTGTCGACGGCGACACGCGCATAAAATTCGTGCTGGACATGGATGGCGTGTTGATGGACGGCGTGGAAGTGCGCGCTTCTGCCATTCGCCGTGAAGCCGACCGCTTTGTGATGATAGTAGAGGACATGCCGGCTACAATCGGCAAGTCGGGGAAAGAATTGCTGCAAGATGCGCCGGGCGTGTGGATCGACGACGATAAAATCTCCATCAACGGCAAGGGCGGCACGAAAATCTACGTGAACGAGCGGGAACTGCGCATGAGCAACGACCAATTGCAATCGTTCTTGAAAGCATTGAAGGCAGAGGACGTGAGCCGCGTGGAGGTGATTCCTCAAACAGGGGCGGAATATAGCGCAGATGCCACCGGCGGCATCATTAAAATAGTGATGAAGAAAAACCGAGCCGACGGCATCATGGGCAACGTCGGACTGTCTGCCAATTTCGGGAAATACCAGTCTGCTTTGAATCCTTCGGCAGCCTTGAACGTCAAAAAAGGAAAATGGACATTCAATTTGAATGGAAACGCATCGTACTATCCCAATCAGCAACGCTACATGGACGAGCGCAACGATTACGCCAACGAGTCGGCGTATGCGACGAGGACGGCAATGGATGCCGACAACATGGCTGCCGGAAATGTGCTTGCCGGCGTGTTTTTCGACCCGGATGCGTTTAATTCGTTGGGATTGGAGGTGAGCTACCAGCATTCGAAAATTCCGTGCCTGACGACAACCGATGCCGTTTTCGACCGCCTTTTTTATGAAGAGAAAATTGCAGGTTCGTATGATTCCCGCAGCCGCGATATTTATTTCGATGCCACGTTTAATTACGTCCATCGGATGGATTCGCTCGGGTCGTCGCTGAAAACCATAGCATCCTACACTCGCTCAAACGGACGGCAAACGGCCGACAACGAAATGCATGTGCGCGTGCCTGCCTTTCCGGAACTGCCGGCGTTGTCGTCGGATTCGCTTTCCCGCAGCGAAGAACGTTCGGTCTACGATGTGGCAAACGTCAGTTTCGATTTCGATAAAAAATTCAATTCTAAATGGAGCGTCTCTGCCGGCGCGAAATACACGTTGAATTTGATGAATAACGATGCGGACTACGTGCATTTGAAGGATTTGCAATGGCATCCTGTCGAAAGCCGCAATTACGATGAGCGTTACACGGAAAATATTTATGCGCTTTATGCGAAAGCGTCGGCGCGGTTCGGGCGGTTGTCGCTTGTGGCAGGCTTGCGCGGCGAGTTGACCGATGCTGAAAGCAGGGGAAAAATCGTGGAGCAACACTATTTCGATCTTTTCCCCAGCGGATTCTTGTCGTATGCGTTCGACGAGGCAAGCGCGCATTCGCTTACGTTCGGTTATGCGCGAAACATAGGGCGGCCGTCGTTTTGGTCGCTTAATCCGGTGAGAGACCAAGCGTCTGATTATTTCTATCAGGCGGGAAACCCGGATTTGAAACCCACCTATACAAACAATTTTTGGCTTACGGGCGTAGTGAAATACCGCTATTCGCTGACATTTTGGGCCACGCTTTATAAAGACGCCATGATGCAGGGGTCGTTGCCCGACGTGCAAAATCCGGACAATGTGTTGTTTTCGACAATCAACGCCGATCGGCAGGAAATGTATGGCGCCACTTTGAGCCTGCCTTTCCAATTTGTGAAATGGTGGACGCTGAATGCCAACGTGTCGTATATCTACAAGGGCGACCGTCTGCTGGCAACCGACCCGATGCGTTGGTGCCATTGCGTGAATTTGTCGGCAAATACGGGTTTCACGCTTCCTCGGGATTTTTATTTCAATGTGACGTATTTTTTCCAAAATCAAGTATCACAAGGGGAGATGACGATAGGCGCGTTGCATTTTCTGAGCGCAAGCCTGAAAAAAACGTTTTCCGGCGGGCGTTGGACGGCATCGCTCAGCGCGAACAATTTGCTGAAAGCCGCGATGGATCTGACAATCGACACGAGCGCTTATCGCAGCGTTACGAATGTCGAAATTCCGGCTTCGTTCGGCGTGTCGCTCACTTATAATTTCAACGTTGGGGAAATGTTCAGGACCAAGCAAATTGAAAAAAATGTCGATGCGTCGCGTTTTACGAAGAGCGATCCCGCCGGCAAGTAACAATTTGGTAAAAAAGAGGAACGTTTGTTTGTTTTCTGCATGACGGATTTTAACTTTGCGCTCATGAAAAAGATATTTATGCTGGTCGTGGCAATTGCAGGCATCTCGATGGGTGCTCATGCGCAATTGTTGTGGAAGATTTTCGGTAAAAATTTGGAAAAACCGTCGTATGTGTTCGGGACGCACCATGTGGCCCCCTTGTCGATTGTCGACAGCATTCCCGAAATGGGGACCGTGATTTCGGCGACGGAGCAAGTGTATGGCGAAATTGACATGCTTTCCATGCAGTCGTCCATGCAGCAAATGGCCATGGCCATGATGCTTCCGTCCGACACGACATTGCTCGATTTGCTTGGCGAAAAGGTTTATGTCGAAGTCGATTCCGTGATGGCGCATTATCGATTGGGTGGCCTTGGCAATCCTGCCATGCGGCGGATGAAACCGGCGGCATTGTCGTCGCTGCTGGCTGTGGCAATGTGCAGGGAGGCTTTGCCTGAGTTCGACCCCACGCAGCAATTGGATACGTATTTCCAATTGCAAGCACGGGAAGCGGGCAAGCCGGTTGGCGGGCTTGAAACGGCGCAACAGCAAATAAAAATCTTATATGGCGCGCCGCTTCGCCGTCAGGCGGAACAGTTGGCATGCGTGGTAGAAAATGCCGATTGGAACGTGGCGTTGATGAAAAGCCTCGGCGACGCTTATATGCGGCAGGATTTGGACGCGCTTGAAGAGTTGATGTCGCAAAAGCTTGGCGGCGCATGCGACAGCACGCCGGAAGAAGATGAAATGCTCGTGGGCGGTCGCAATGATGTGTGGATGAAACAAATGCCGAAGATAATGGAAGCGCATTCCACGCTGTTTGTCGTCGGCGTGGGGCATCTTGTCGGCGAGCGCGGATTGCTTCGCCAATTGCAAAAATGCGGCTACCAAGTGGAAGGAATCAGATAAAAAAGGTACATGATGGAGGATTTTTTGGAAGTATGCAATGTGACAAAGCGGTTTTCCGGCCACACGGCGCTCGAAGGAGCAAGCCTGACGGCGCGGCGCGGGCGCGTGTTCGGCCTTCTTGGGCCTAATGGAGCCGGAAAAACGACAATGTTGCGCATCATCAATCGCATTTTCATGCCCGATAGCGGAGAAGTGCGCATCGACGGACGGTTGATGACCGACGATGACGTGCGGCGCATCGGTTATTTGCCGGAAGAGCGCGGGCTGTACAGGAAAATGAAAGTGGGCGAGCAGGCGCTTTATCTCGCCCGTTTGAAAGGATTGGACCGGCACACGGCAGAGCAACGGCTTGCGCGATGGTTTGAAAAGTTTGACATTGCCAGATGGCGCAACAAGAAACTCGAAGAATTGTCGAAAGGAATGCAGCAGAAAGTGCAATTCGTCATTACGGTTCTCCACGAGCCGGAGTTGCTCGTGTTCGACGAGCCGTTTTCCGGATTCGATCCTGTCAACGCGGAATTGCTGAAACGAGAGATTCTTGAATTGAAAGATGAAGGGCGCACCATCATATTTTCGACCCACAACATGAGTTCCGTGGAGGAAGTGTGCGACGACATTGCGCTGATCAATTGCTCGCATGTCGTTCTCGACGGCGAAGTGGGGGCTGTGAGGGCGCAATTCCGCACGGGCCTTTACGAAGCGGCTGTCGACGAATCGACGCCATTGCCGGACAACGGGAAAACCTTCCATTCTCTGTCGGTGGAAAAAAAGGGCGGGATGTTGCGCTATTCGTTGCAAAAAAATGAATCGGCATCCAACGCCGAATTGCTGGCAGAATTAAACCAAGCGGCAGACGTCCGTTTGTTTGCCGAGCAATTGCCCACAATGAACGATATATTTTTACAGACGGTTGGCGGCGCTGCGGTCGGCGATCGGCAAAAAGCAGAAACGAAATGAACGGAAAAATTTGGTTGGTGGCACGGCGCGAGTTTTCCGTGCGCGTGAAAAAACGGTCGTTTATTGTAATGACAATATTGATGCCGTTTCTGATGGCGGCATTGGTATTGATGCCGATGTTTCTTGCCATGATAAAAGACGGCGACCGTAAAACGGTGGCAGTTGTCGACAATACGGGGCTGTATGCGCCGGCATTGAAAAGCAATGCTTCGTATTTGTTTGTCCCGACGGAAAAGATGACGGCCGGAATGCGGTCGGATTCCACAGACATAGATGCGGTGGTGCATATCACCGGCAATTTGGTCGACAATCCGGCAGGCGCGGCGATCTATTCCCGCGAGGAAATTCCTGCCGATTTGACGGAATATGTGGGCGCCGTCTTGACCGAAGAAGCGCGAAAAGAGAAATTTGCGCGCTACGACATCCCCGGGCTGGATGCCATTATCGCCGATGTGCAGCAACCGGTGGCGGTGGCCACCATTCGATGGACCGACGACGGCGAGCAGCAGTCGATGGCGGATTTGATTGCCGCGACCGGCATGTTGCTGACGTTTCTCACTTATCTTTTTGTCATGAGCTACGGCGGCATGGTGTTGCAAAGCGTGGCGGAAGAAAAGTCAAACCGCATTGTCGAGCTGATGGTGTCGAGCGTGCGCCCGTATCAATTGATGATGGGGAAAATCGTTGGCATCGGGCTGGTGGGGCTGTTCCAAATGCTCGTGTGGGCCGTGATGCTTGCTGTGATATTCATGGGCGTGGGCGCGATGTCGGACACCGGCGTTTCGGCAGATTCGGTGGCTGAGATATTCTCGGCAGTCTTGTCGTTGCCTTTGGTGGAAATCGTGACGCTGTTCGTGTTGTATTTCATTGGCGGGTATTTGCTTTATGCTTCAATTCTTGCCGCTTGCGGCGCGTCGGTCAACGACGCGCAGGATTCGCAACAATTTTTGATGCCGGTGATGGTGTTGATGCTGTTTGCTTTCTATGCCGGTTTCTATGGCAGCACGAATCCCGACGGGCCGTTGGCCTATTGGTGCTCGTTCATTCCGTTCACATCGCCAATCGTGATGATGGTGAGGGTGCCTTATGGCATTCCCGTGTATGAGGAAATTTTGTCGATAGCGCTGCTCTACGTTTCTGCATTGGTGCTTTTGGCGCTTTCTGCAAAAGTCTATCGTACCGGCATTTTGATGTACGGGAAAAAAATTTCGTTCAAGGAGATGTTGCGTTGGCTGAAGCCTCACCATTAGGACAATATATCGGGCAATTCGGATAATTTATATTAATAAAACATGCTCTTTAACATGTTTTATGCCTTTGCGCTTTTATTTATGACATATATCATAAAATCTACTGTTTCTTGTCTGTAATTTTGCGCGTAATTTACTGTGTGTACAGTATTTTTGGTAGCAGAATAATGAGAAATACAAAAGGTTATAGAATTTTTATGAGTAAATTGACGTTATTGGGCTCGATGAAGCAAATGGCTTTGTCGGCCTTGATTTTTGGAGTAGCCCTGACTTCTTGCGGAAAGAAGGATGGCGAAGGACAGATGCAGCAATCTGCGCCTGCCGTAGGCGTTGTGACAGTGAAAAAATCCAATGCGGTTTTTGAAACACTCTATCCTGCAACAATCAAAGGTAAAAAAGATGTGGAAATTCGTCCGCAAGTTTCGGGATTTATCACGCAAGTTTGTGTCGACGAGGGTCAAAAGGTTTCGGCCGGCCAAACTTTGTTTATCATCGACCAAGTGCAATATGAAGCAGCCGTGCGTCAAGCAGAGGCTTCTGTTGCCGCTGCGCAAGAGGCAGTGAACAGCGCGACGATCACGGCGCGCAACAAGCAGACGCTTTTCAACAAGAATGTGATTAGCGACTATGAAAATCAGTTGGCGCAAAACGATTTGGCTACTGCAAAAGCAAATCTTGCCCAAGCGAAAGCCGGTTTGGTGAACGCGAAGAAAAATTTGTCGTTCACGGTGGTGAAAGCACCGTCGGCCGGATATGTGGGTTCTATTCCGAATCGTGAAGGTTCGTTGGCGAGCCCGTCGTCGGCACAACCCTTGACCACGGTGTCCGACATTTCGGAAGTCTATGCCTATATATCGTTCAATGAAAAGCAAGTGCTCGAAATGACGCAGAATGGCGCAGTTTCGTTGGAACAAGCTCTTGGCGAAATGCCTGATGTGCGGTTGAAATTGGCCAACGGTTCTTATTATTCGGAAACGGGGAAATTCTCCACAATCACCGGTTTGCTCGACAATGCGACGGGCTCGGCGACGGTTCGCGTTTTGTTCCCGAATCAAAATGGAATGCTTCGAAGCGGTTCCACGGGTTCGATTGTGATTCCGGTGCATGCCAATGACGTCATTCTTATTCCGCAAAATGCGACGAATGAGATACAAGACCAGAAATTTGCTTATGTAGTCGGGAAAGACAATAAAGTTTCGTCACGCCCGATTCAAGTGCTTGCGCAAAACGACGGGCAGAACTATGCTGTCGTTTCCGGCCTTAGCGACGGAGAACGCATCGTCGTGGAAGGCGTTGGCGTGTCGGTTCGCGACGGAAGCGTGATAACGCCGGTAGATGCCGCCAAGCAACAAGCAGCGCAACAGAAACAATAGAGAAACAAACGCAGAAATTAAGCAACAATGAAATTAGACAGATTTATAAACAGGCCGGTACTATCGACCGTTATATCCATATTTATTGTCATTTTGGGTATTATCGGTATGCTGTGGCTGCCGATTACGCAGTATCCGGACATGGCACCGCCGACAATCCACGTGTCGACGACCTATACGGGAGCCGATGCCCAAACGGTGTTGAATTCCGTGATAGCTCCGCTTGAAGAGCAAATCAACGGCGCGGAAGGCATGACCTACATGGAATCGGAGGCTACCAATACGGGTAGCGCCGTCATCACGGTATATTTCAAGCAAGGCTTCGATCCCGACATGGCAGCCGTCGACGTGCAAAACCGCGTGTCGAAGGCACTGAACATGTTGCCGTCGGAAGTGACGAAGGTGGGTGTCATCACGCAAAAACGCCAAACGTCCATGCTTGTCGTGTTCTCGCTTTATTCTCCCGACGATTCTTACGATGCGGAGTTTATCGAGAACTATATGAAAATCAATGTAATTCCGCAGATACAGCGTGTGAATGGCGTGGGCGACGCACAGGTGATGGGTGCCAGCTACTCAATGCGTATTTGGCTGAAACCCGACGTGATGGCGCAATACGGGCTGATGCCTACCGATGTGGTCACTGCGCTTTCGGAACAAAACATAGAAGCAGCCCCGGGTCAGTTTGGAGAGCAGGGAAACCAAAGCTTCCAATACGTGATGCGCTACAAGGGACGCTTGGTGACTCCGGAAGAATTTGAAAATATCGTCATTCGCGCTACGAGCGATGGCGAGGTGCTTTACTTGAAGGACATTGCCGAATTGGAACTCGGCCGCGAAACCTACGGATTCAAAAACAAGACGAATGGGCATCCTGCCGTGTCGGCAATGGTGATGCAGACGGCAGGTTCGAATGCGACGGAAGTCGTTGCCGGCGTGTTGGCCGAACTTGAAAAAGCAAAGAAGGACCTTCCGAAAGGATTGGACTTCAATGTGACGATGAACACGAACGACTTCTTGTATGCGTCGATCGAAGAAGTGATCAAGACGTTGATTGAGGCATTTATCTTGGTGTTCCTTGTGGTTTACGTCTTCTTGCAGGATCTTCGTTCCACGATCATTCCGGCCATCGCGATTCCTGTGGCGTTGATTGGTACGTTCTTCGGGCTTTACCTGATAGGTTTCTCCATCAACTTGTTGACGCTCTCGGCCCTTGTGCTTGCGATTGCGATTGTGGTCGACGATGCGATAGTGGTGGTCGAGGCCGTCCATGCGAAGCTCGATGAGGGCTATGCTTCGGCGAAGCAGGCCGCAATCGACGCGATGCGCGAAATAGGCGGCGCGATCGTTTCCATCACGCTTGTGATGATGCTGGTGTTCGTTCCGGTGTCGTTCATGCCGGGCACGTCGGGCACGTTCTATCAGCAATTCGGAATGACAATGGCGATCGCCATCGGATTGTCGGCACTGAACGCATTGACGTTGTCGCCGGCCCTTTGCGCCGTGTTCTTGCGTCCGCATAAAGACGAGCCGGGCAAAAAGAAAAACATCGTAAAGCGATTCCACTCGGGATTCAACTACTACTATGACAAGGTGCTCAACCATTATAAAGGATATGCAAATTTCTTTATTCGCCATAAAATCACATCGTTTGGCATTGTGGGCGCCAGCATTGTAGGGCTCGTAATGTTGATGGTATCGACTTCTACGGCACTTGTCCCGACGGAAGACACGGGCGTGCTTCTGGGCATGGTCAGCATGCCTCCGGGCACATCCATGGAAAAGACGGAAAAGACGCTCGACGAGGTAGACAAGATATTGGCGCAGATTCCGGCCGTCGACAGCCGTACGGAAATTTTGGGTTACAGCATCATAGCAGGCCAAGGCAACAACTATGGCACGTTCTTTATCCGGTTGAAGGATTGGAGCGAGCGTTCCGAAGAAGAGAGCGCAAGCGCCGTGCTCGCCCAAGTTTACCAAATGGTTGGACAAAAGGTGAAAGACGGAACGGTGATATTGCTTCAACCGCCGATGATTTCCGGATATTCCGCAACGAGCGGTTTCGAAGTGAAATTGCAGGATAGGACGGGTGGCGACATCAACAACTTCTTCCAGATTTATCAGAAGTTTATTGCCGCTCTCAACCAACGTCCGGAAATACAGCAGGCTTATTCTGCCTTCAACCCGACGTTCCCGCAGTATATGATTGATGTGGATGTCGTGAAAACGAAGCAGGCCGGTATCAGCCCGAGCGTGGTTTTGTCGACGTTGCAAGGTTATTATGGCGGTATGTATATATCCAACTTCAACCGTTTCGGAAAACTTTACCGCGTGATGATGCAGGCCGATCCGTCGGCGCGTATCTCGCCTGAGACGTTGAATCAGGTGAAAGTGCGTGTCGGGACGGAAATGGCGCCGATCACCAACTTCATTTCGCTTCGCCGCGTCTACGGTCCGGACGTGATCAACCGTTTCAACATGTTTACGTCCATATCGGTGACCGGTATGCCGAACGAAGGTTATAGCAACGGCGATGCCATCAACGCCATTCGCGAAGTGGCTGCCGAAACGCTTCCGCAAGGATTCAGCTATGAATTCTCCGGCTTGACGCGAGAGGAACAAAACACGTCGGCAGCATCGACGGCAATCGTATTCGGATTGTGCTTGCTGTTTGTCTATTTGCTTCTTTCGGCGCAATATGAAAGCTACATTTTGCCGTTGTCGGTTATTTTGTCTGTGCCGTTCGGTTTGATGGGTTCGTTCATTTTTGCCAAGATATTCGGCATCAACAACAACATTTATTTGCAAATCGGGTTGATCATGTTGATTGGCTTGTTGGCAAAGAATGCCATCTTGATTGTCGAATTTGCCCTCGACCGCCGCAAGACGGGCATGAGCATCACAGGTGCGGCCATTGCCGGCGCGGCAGCTCGTTTGCGCCCGATCTTGATGACGTCGTTTGCGATGATTATCGGATTGTTGCCGCTGATGTTTGCTTCGGGCGTCGGCGCCAACGGAAACCGCTCGCTCGGAACGGGTGCCGTAGGTGGCATGTTGATAGGCATGATTCTTCAAGTTTTGATTGTGCCGGCATTGTTCGTGGCTTGCCAGAAGATACAAGAGAAGATTTCTCCGATCAAGTGGAAAGACACAGACAATACGGATGTGGAAGATCAAATCGAGCAGTATACACGTAATTAAAACAGACTATCGATGAAACAAAATAGAATAATCACAATGGCTCTTGTCGGCGGCGATCT
>ENA-OOXJ01000240-OOXJ01000240.1-human-gut-metagenome-genome-assembly--contig:-NODE-240-length-49974-cov-8.139306_pt1 | contig 49974 bp, 37 predicted proteins | sample MGYA00241587_ERZ501343 | MGnify/ENA primary metagenome ERZ501343 (study PRJEB25962, sample SAMEA2042918) | human gut metagenome | biome: human gut; feature: human-associated habitat; material: faeces... | reverse complement strand
CGAAAAAAAATAGAAAATCCTGCACTTTACAACGCAAAAATTAACTATAGCCTACACAGAAAAAGGATATATCCGTATCCGCGCTGAATGGATTACAGAAAATGGTATACGATATGCACAACTTTCTGTAGAAGATACCGGATATGGAATCGGACAAGAAGCACTGACACATATCTTCGAGCGCTATTACCAGGAAAGCGGAGAACATCAGGCTTCTGGAACAGGTATCGGCCTGGCCTTGGTAAAGAATTTAGTAAAATTACATGAAGGAGATATTCAAGTAAAAAGTTTGCCCGACATCGGCACTACATTCTACCTACGCTTGCTGGCTGAAAACACCTATCCTCAAGCATTACACGGAGAAGATATGCATGCCGGAAAGCAAGATGTCAAAGAAAAGTACATTGAAAAGCTGGAAATCAGCGACCCAGACAGAAATGCGCGTCCTATCATTTTAGTGGTAGAAGACGCCGATATACGCGACTACATTGCAGACTCATTTACAGATTTATATGAGGTAAAAACAGCAGCCAACGGTAAGGAAGGACTACAAATAGCCACAGAATGTATCCCTGATATTGTAGTCAGCGACATCATGATGCCAGTAATGAATGGAATCATGATGTGTCAGAAACTGAAAGCAGACATGCGTACCAGTCACATTCCGGTTATTCTGCTGACAGCAAAAGACAGTATCACCGACAAAGAAGAAGGCTATCAGGCCGGAGCGGATTCCTATCTGACAAAGCCCTTCAGCACCAGCCTGCTGCAAAGTCGCATCAGCAACCTACTGACACAAAGGAGATTACTATCAGAACGGTTTGCTATCCGTCCTGAAAAACCGGAAAAACAAAGTATGGAGAAAAAAAGAGCTATTATTACAGAATCTATGAACAAACTGGACAAGGCATTCATGGACAAGATTACGAATGCCATCACCGAAAGCCTAGCCACCTCAGAAAACGTAGATATTACCGTACTTTCCAATGTGATGTGCATGAGCAGTTCTACCCTCTATCGCAAGGTAAAAGCACTTACCGGTATGTCCACCAATGAATACATCCGGAAAATTAAAATGCAACTTGCCGAAAAGTATCTGCTGGAAGGAAAATATTCGATTTCAGAAATCGCATTTAAGGTAGGAATCAATAGTAGCGTATATTTCCGTCAATGCTTCAAGGAGGAATTCGGAATGTCTGCTTCTGAGTATTTAAAGCAATTGACAGGACAATCCATTGATGAAAAAACTGATGAAAAATAGGCCGTAAACCACATTAAAAAAGCGGCTGCTTTCACGAGGAAAACAGCCGCTTTCAAACATTATATCAGATCTCTATTTTATTCTGCTTCACCAGCCTGTTTCGGCATCTTATGACCCATTGTCAGGTAAGCTACCGGAGCAGCTACGAACAATGAAGATAACGTACCGATTACTACACCCAAAATCATAGCGAATGCAAAGCTGCGGATGCTGTCACCACCAAGGATGAAGATACTCAGCAACACAATCAATGTACTCAAAGAGGTGTTGATAGTACGAGCCAGAGTCGTATTCAAAGAATCATTGAACAGCTGCGTACGATCGCGTTTCGGATACAAACCGATAAACTCACGTACACGGTCGAAGATTACCACCTTATCATTGATAGAGTAACCGATTGCAGTCAAGATAGCACCAATGAATGTCTGGTCGATTTCCAAAGAGAACGGCATCCATCCATAGCACAAAGAGTATGCACCGATAATCAATACGGTATCCACCATCAATGCTACTGTAGCACCAATACTGAAGGCAATGTTGTTGAAACGAACCAAGATATACAGACCAATGGCAATCAAGGCCAGTACCACTGACCATACAGCTGAAGTCTTAATATCGTCGGCGATGCTAGGACCTACCTTCTGAGAACTGATGATAGAACCTCCGGCACGATTATCACGGTCGATAAAGATTTCCAGTGTAGTACCTTCACCCAACAGATTACCTTCTTTCAATGCATTGTAAAGGAATTCCTCAATTTCTGCATCGATTGTAGGAGAATCTTCATTGATACGGTAGTTGGTAGTCACACGGATTGTCTTACCGTCTGTACCCAAAGCAATAGCCTGTACGTTTGCATCACCCACTTTCGGCTGCAGCAAGCTACGTACTGTTTCAGGCTGTACAACCTGTTCGAACTGAACTACGAAGTTACGTCCACCGGTGAAGTCGATACTCTGTGCAAGACCACGTACAAAGAATGAAATGATACATACTACAATGATAACTCCCCAGATAGTGAACGAGCGTTTCGTAATACCCATGAAGTTATAGTGTACATTCTGCATCAGGTTCTTTGAAATACCTGTAGTGAATGTCAGGTTCAACCACTTGTCCTTATTCATGAAGTGTTCGAAAACCAGACGAGTCAAGAACACAGCTGAGAAGAATGAGCAGAGGATACCGATAATCAAGGTAGTGGCAAAACCACGGATCGGACCAGTACCGAAGTTAAACAGGATGATACCTGTAATGATAGAAGTCAAGTTAGAGTCGAAGATAGCAGAGAATGCATTCTTGTAACCTTCAGCCAATGCCTGTTTGGTTCCCTTACCAGCACGGAGCTCTTCTTTCGTACGTTCGTAAATCAATACGTTCGCATCCACAGCCATACCCAGTGACAATACCATACCGGCGATACCAGACATGGTCAATGCAGCCTGGAATGAAGAAAGGATACCCAGTGTGAAGAAGAAGTTGATGAACAACGCACCGTTAGCCACCATACCCGGAATGAATCCGTACATCGCACACATATAAATCATCAGGACAATCAAAGCTACGATGAAAGATACGATACCCTGATTGATAGATTCCTGTCCCAAAGACGGACCTACGATGTCTTCCTGTACGATACGTGCAGGAGCCGGCATCTTACCTGACTTCAATACGTTAGCTAAGTCTTTTGTAACTTCCGGAGTAAAGTTACCGGTAATCTGTGAGTTACCACCAGTAATTTCAGAGTTTACACGCGGAGCACTGTACACATATCCATCCAATACGATAGCGATTTCCTTACCGATGTTCTTCTTGGTCAAGGCAGCCCAACGACGAGAACCTTCTGTATTCATAGACATGCTTACGCAAGGCTTATTGAACTGGTCGTATTCATCTTTTGCATCAGTTACTACATCACCTTCCAGCGGTGCACGACCGTTACGTTCTGTCGACTTGATAGCATACAATTCGAAAATACGTCCTGTCTTGTCCATATCCGAAGCTTTCACACCCCACATCAGTTTCAAGTCACGTGGCATTACTTCCTTCACAGCCTTCATGTTCAGGATACGGTTTACGTCAGCAGTATCCTTATAGTCAGCATAACCAACGATACAGCCTACACCGCTCTGATTCAGCTGCAGTACAGCCAGCAACGGATGTTCTTTCTTCAGTTCTTCAATATTTGTGTTAGAAGCAGTAGCAGTTTCACCCTTCAATGCGGCAGCCAAACTGTCTTTTGCAGATACAGCAGAAGCCTCAGCTACAGCAGTTGTATCAGCTTCTACCATTGCAGAATCAGCAGGAGCATCTGCATTCAGCAGACCACGTGCACGGTTGTCAGCAGAAGCCAATACCGGAACGATGTCTTTTGCTTCAAATGTTTCCCAGAATTCCAGGTTAGCAGAACCCTGTAAAAGTTTTCTCACACGTTCCGGTTCCTTGATACCCGGCAATTCCACCATGATACGGCCCATCTTGCCTTCCAGTGTCTGGATGTTCGGCTGAGCTACACCAAAACGGTCAATACGTGTACGCAAAACATTGAATGAGTTGTCAACAGCAGCACTCACCTCTTCACGTAATACTTTTTCTACTTCAGCGTCTGTACTACGGGTATTTACTTTATCCTTCAACTGCTGAGTTGCAAACAGCTCGGCAAGCTTGCCTTCCGGTGCCAGTTTCTTGTATTCTCTGATAAACAGCGTAATAAAGTCTTCCTGGCTGTTAATTTGCAATTTTGCAGCTTCTGCTACAGCTTTATTGAAAGCTTCATCCGGTTTGTTGTCGGCCAACGCCTTCACTACATCTGGTACAGAAACTTCCAGAATGACGTTCATACCACCTTTCAGGTCCAAACCCAACCCGATTTCCATCTCACGGCATTGTTTCAGCGTATAAATCCCCAACCACACCTTCTGATTCTGCATGGAATCCAGGTAATGTGCCGAACCTTTCGGGTCCTCAGCCGCCTTGTTCATCTGATAACGTGTAACGAATGAGAACGAAAGATAAAAAGCACACGCAAGGGTCAGTAATACCGCAAAAACCTTTACAAATCCTTTGTTTTGCATGTTACTTTAGTTTATTATATTTACTTTTAAAATTTGATACGTTTATTCAAGGTTGCAAATATAGTTTTTTTTTCATTTATATGCGGAAAGGATTGTAAATATTTAAGGCTTAGAGCCTAAAAAAGGGAGTACAGCTTGCAAAAATGAAGCTATACTCCCTCTTTTAGTTATACTCTGTACAGATTTTTCCTGCTATCCGGACATTTTATTTCAATCCGCGAGTCTTCAGCAACGCATCCAGGCTGGGTTCTGCCCCACGGAAGGTTACATACAGTTTCATCGGGTCGTCTGAACCACCTTTTTCCAAAATGTTCTTACGGAAAGAAGTTGCGGTAGCCTGGTCGAACAAGCCATGTTCCTTAAATGCTTCAAAGGCATCTGTATCCAGACGTTCAGCCCAGATATAGCTATAATAACCAGCTGCATAACCACCCATGATGTGGTTGAAGTAAGTAGAACGATAACGAGGCGCAATCTGCGGGATCAATCCCAATTTGTCCATCAACTGCTTTTCAAACTGAAGCACGTCGAATCCTTCCATCGTTGTCAGGCAGTGCATTTCCATATCCAGAATGGCAGCTGCCAACAGTTCTGTGGTCATAAAGCCCTGGTTGAACAATGCCTGATTTTCAATCTTGGCAATCAGAGAATCAGGGATAACCTCACGAGTCTGGTAATGTTTCGCATACATTTTCAGCACTTCAGGTTCTACAGCCCAATGCTCCATAATCTGTGAAGGAAGTTCCACGAAATCCTGAGCTACAGACGTACCAGACACACCTTTGTACTTACACTGAGTCAGCAATCCGTGCAATGCATGTCCGAACTCATGATACATGGTGCGTGCTTCATCGATTGTCAGCAGAGAAGGAAGGTCACCTGCCGGTTTGGTAAAGCTGGCCACATTATAAATCAACGGACGGACACCTTCCTGCTGCTCACGGAAGTTACTCATCCAGGCACCGCTCCGTTTGCTGGCACGAGGCATGTAGTCGCTATAGAACACACCTAACAGTGAACCGTCAGCATCCTTCACAATGTAAGTCTTCACATCCTTATTATATACAGAAATAGAATCACAAGGAGTCAAAGTAATGCCATACAGTTTGTTGACTACCGTACATAGTCCATTGTGTACATCTTCCTGACTGAAATAAGGCTTGATGGCATCTTCATTCAAATCATATTTTTCCTGACGAAGCTTTTCAGCGTAATACCACCAGTCCCATGCTTCCAGTTTCTCACCTTTTCCTTCACGGTCCATAATTTTCTGCAACTCAGCAGCTTCTGCTTTGGCATTCTTGATAGAATATTCCCACAGGCCATACAGCAGGTCAAGTGCATTCTTCGGGTTCTTCGCCATGTTGTCAGCCAACTGATACTCTGCGAAATTGTTGAATCCCATCAGCTGTGCCTTTTCCAGACGAAGAGCAAGCACCTTTTTCAGCACTTCCTTGTTGTCATTGGCATTGCCACGGTTACCCAGGCTGGTATATGCCTGATAGATATTCTTTCTCAGTTCACGGTTCTGAGCATACTGGAGCAACGGAGTACGGCTGGATTCTTGCAAGGTAAATACCCATTTACCGTCTTTTCCATGTGCCTTGGCTTCCTGTGCAGCCCCTGCAATGACTGCATCCGGCAGACCGGCCAAATCTTCTTTCTTATCTACCACCAGCAGATAATCGTTGTTGTCGGCCAGCACATGATTACCGAACTCAATGGTCAGTGTAGAAAGCTGCTTGTTGATTTCACGCAGACGTTCCTGTTTCTGGGCATCCAGCCCTGCACCAGAGCGAACAAATTCTTTATAATATTTATCCAGCAAATAATGCTGTTCGGTGGTCAGCTGAATTTTTCCAGCCTCTTCCTGAGCATGAACGGCAGCCACTCTCTTATATAAATCCTGATTCAGGAAAATATTGTCGCTGTGTTCAGACAGCATCGGAGCAATCTTTGCTTCCAGCGCCATCATTTCGTCATTGGTATCTGCTTCTGTCAAAGCAAAGAACACACCGCTCACACGAGCCAGAATCTCCCCGCTGTTGTCCAACGCCACAATCGTATTTTCGAAACTCGGTTCCTCCGGATTTTCCACAATAGCCTTGATCTCTTCATTCTGCTGTTCAATACCTTTCAGGAAAGCCGGCTCATAATGTTCCACCTTGATACGGTCAAAGTCAGGTGTTCCATAAGGGGTTTCAAACTCAGACAGGAACGGATTGCCCGTGTCTGCCGCCTGCTGCCCGCAGGCACATACCATACAACTCATAGCTGCTGCAAAAATTAAATTCTTCATCTTTTATTTATTATCAGGTTATAACTTCTCTACCAAACACCACAGCGGATAATGATCAGATGCCGAAATGGAATTGTCCACACGGCATTTCAATACTCTAAATCCCTTGTTCACAAATAAATGGTCTATGCGGAAATACAGAAAATTCCGGTTATACGAGAATCCCGGCCCCCAACCGGCCTCACGATAAGCATCCGTCAGTCCTTTCCCAATGGTATGATGTGCATACGAAATTGGAGAATCATTAAAATCGCCGCATACCAGCAGATACTTACCCGACTGTCGGGAAATTACCTGTGCCACAGAATCGGCCTGAGGGCCACGAATAGCTACGGCATCGGCCAGTTTACGCAGAAGATATTTACTGTCCGATTTTACCTTCTGTTCATTAGGTGATTTAAGCAAACCTTCATAAACCTCCTTGTCGTGTGCATCCAGTTTATTCGATTCCAAATGATTACATACCAGTGACAGCGTATCCTCTTTCATCTTCAGCTTAAGCAAAAAGCTGGCATTATTACCGCTTACATACGAAATCTGCTTCACTGACAGAATCGGGAAACGCGACAAGCAAGCCATCCCGTTCCCATTGGAGGCTTTTAATAAACGCCTGTAGGGATACATTGGGAAAACTTTTTTTGTTTTCTGCTCATCCCATAAATATTCTTGCAGACAAACCACATCCGCATCACTCTCCTGAATGTATCGTCGTAAAGGATACCCCTCCTCTTCCGTATCTCCCTGCATGTGCATCACATTATAAGTCAGGAATTTCATTACCTCGCCGTCTGCCTCATCCTCTCCATCTTTAAATGGAGTATATGTCAATACAGCTCCTCCTCCGAGCAACAAAAAAGCAAGAGGAAGACACGCTAACTTCCTGCAATGAAACAACCACACTACTACAAAACCCAGCATGGCGAGTAAAAAGAAAGGAAAAAACAATCCTGCACAAGCAAAGACCGGATGAGTTACCGGCGACACAAGTGGACTGTAGGCACAACATAAAAATCCTACCCCGATAATCAGGTTTGCCAGAATCAGCACACCTCTAAATGTATGTTTCCAAATACTCATTTCTTACTTGCATCAAATAAGCTTTTCTTCTCATCGTCTGTCAGACTATTATAGCCCGACTTACGCAATTTGTCCAGAATCCGGTCAATTTCTGCCTCACGTTCCTTTTTCCGGGCATTGTATTCATAATCCGCCTGACGTCCTCCATAGTGCACCTTCATCTTGGGCTTACGCTTCACCGGACGTCCCAAGCCTGCAAACCAGTCGCACACCAGGTTTATCCATTTCGTGGCATCATGACCGCTCTGCAATCCTGCCGCAAACCACCATCCGGCCAGTGCTCCACCCAGATGTGCAATGTGCCCGCCTGCATTCTCAGAAGTCATGAACAGCAAATCAAGCGCCACCATAAACAGAGCCACATATTTCAGGCGTACCGTACCGATAAACAGGAACTGTACCGGATAATTCGGTTCACGCACACTTACCGCCACCACAATGGCCAACACAGAAGCCGAAGCACCCAACAAATAGGAAGAATACACGACATCCTGAAAATAAGGAAACACATTATATGCCAGCATATAAAGCAAGCCGCCGCAAATACCTCCCAGAAAATAAAGTCCGCGCAAGTGCTTCGACGAGAAAAAAGCCAGAAACAGACGACCGAACCAGAACAGCCACAGCATATTAAACAAGATGTGCAGCACACCGGCATGCATGAACATGTAAGTAATCAGGGTCCAGGGTCTACGGATAAAAGTCTCCGTCCATGCCGGCAGTTCCAGATAATTCATCCACGGTGAAGCAGGCACATTGAATAAGGTCAGAAAAATCTGTACCAGTGTCACTGCCAAAAACACCGCCACGTTCACATACACCAGACGCAGCACAATGTCTCCCTGCTGGAACTTTCTTTTCAAATCAGTAATAAATCCGTCCGCCGCCATTTTTCTTTCTCCAATAAACAATCAGTATCAAGCCGAACAACATACCTCCCAAATGAGCGAAATGGGCTACTCCGTCATTGCTGCCCAGTCCCAGAAGCAACTCCAGCACGGCATATCCAATTACGAAATACTTCGCCTTGATAGGCATCGGTATCGGGAAAACAAACATCTGACTGTTAGGAAACAACATACCGAATGCCAGCAAAATGCCATACACCGCTCCCGAAGCACCTACGGTAGTCAACTGGTTCAGAAACGCATCCATAGGAATGATACCCAGTCTCGTGTTGACCGAATCGTAATTCGACCATACCGTCAGATACTCCACATACTGCACCACTTCCTGAATCAGACCGGCGCCAATACCACAAATCAGATAATACGTCAGGAAGCGTTTAGGTCCCCACACCTGTTCCAGTACCCGTCCGAACATCCATACCGCAAACATATTGAAGAAGATATGCGAGAAATTGGCATGCATGAACATGTAAGTGATAAGCTGCCCCAGGTTAAAATCCGAAGCCAGGAAAAAGTGAAGACCCAGCATATTCTCTATATCCACTCCGTATTTTCGGGCCACAAACATTCCGAAGAAACAGAGCACATTGATAATAAGCAGGTTTTTCGTTACTGTTGGAAGATTATTCATATTGTTAAATCATTGATTCAGTTACAAATGTACAACATAAAATCGGGTTTGAAGGAATATGTATCCTTAAATTTCATTGAACGCACGCACCGAGTCACGCAGCACCAGCAAGCTTTCCGGTCCCATATTGAACAGCAGGTCAATCACACTGAGATTAGGCAGAAAGCCCAGCTTCTGGTCAAACACCTGATAATAAGGCTTGGGAAAGAAGGCCTTGTCCGCCTCCCGATAATCCCGTTTGGGGTGAATCAGTTCCCGGAAATCATCGGCACACTCCACTTCCGGCATGTATTCCTCGGTAGGTATCAGGCGAGGTTCCATGTCAATCTGCCGGCACACCCACTCACACAGCTCCAGGTTAAAGTCGAACAGAAACTCATATTTTTGCTCAAAGAACCGGTGAAACTCATCCGCATAGTAATCAAAGAAAGGACTATGCTTGTAAGCGGCTACAAACGCATTCCAGTGCACATGCCGCCAGTTGCCATGGTCTGAAATACGTACGTCCTTCATCACACACTTCAAGTCGTCACTCTTTTCCGTCGGAATGGTCAGTACCAACGGCCCGTCGGCCGATGCAATCACACACCGGTTGCGGTAAGTCTGCTTCATGTAGTGGTCATAACGCTCCACACGTACCGAAGGATAAGCAAAAAGTTTGGTATAATATTCTACGGGAGCCAGATAGGCCGACCCCAAAATCACTTCATTCTTCATTCTTTCTTAGTTTATGTCATTGCACCCGCTGCCAGAAGCGCCCCTTCCGCGAAGAGTACCAGATGCGCCAGGCCTTCCCTATCAGGTGGTCCTCCGGTACGAAGCCGAACAAGCGGGAGTCACAAATATTCACCGGATCATTGGAAGCCACCCAATAATAATCCTTGCTAAACGTATAAGTCTCCACGGGCTTTCCTTTCACATACAACGTATCACGGAGGATTTCCGCAGGCTGGTGTTCATGTGCCACAATCGTATTGCAGAGCAAAGTCACATTCCAGGGATACACCTTCACCGGAACGCCTTTTGCCGGAATCACATACGGATGCACTTCCGTACGGTTCTTTTCATCCAGCGGCACAAGCGGAATCCGCCCCTCCAGTTTCTGCGAAATCAAATAATATTCATATTGGCTGAAACTCCGTATATACCCCCCGTCGGAAGTATATCCGGCCAGCGTATTTCCTTTGATACCCAGCACCGACAGCACGGTCAGCATCAAATCTTCCGAGGATACCGGATAAGCATACAGCGATTTGGCGTCCGGACTGAGCACCTCTCCGCCCACACAGTTCAGGTCGGCATCCAGCATCAGCGTATCTCCCGGCGTGCCGATACAGCGGCTGATAAACAGCTCTCTCCACTCTATTCCTTTCTCCACCTGCTGGGGATGAGGGTTATTGAACAAGAGAATATCCCCTTTCTCCGCGCGCGAAGATGCCAGCCGATGATAGCCGAAAAGCGAACAAAAAGGCAAACGCAGCCCGTAGCTCCACTTGTTGACCAGAATCCGTTCTCCCTGATAAAGAGAATTTTCCATCCCGGAAGAAGGAATTACACAAGTCGTCACAAGCAGGGTCCGCACCAGCCATACGGTCAACACCGTCAGGCCGGCCGCTCTCAACCACCACCATCCGGACTTTCCTTTGTTCATAGATTATTTAATGGAATCCACAAACTTAAACAGACGGTTCCAGCGAATCTTTCCGTCAAACCAGCCACGATCCTGGTTCAGTGACAGCCAGATAAAAATAGGTTTACCCACAATGTGGTCTTCCGGCACAAACCCCCAGAAACGTGAGTCGGCCGAATTATGACGGTTATCACCCATCATCCAGTAATAATCCATCTTGAAGGTATATTTCGTCGTTTCCTGTCCGTTGATGTAGATTTTTCCGTCTTTCACCTCCAGGCTGTTGCCTTCGTAGTTCTTGATCGGACGTTCATACATCGGCAGGTTATCCAGTGTCAGGTCTATAGTAGCTCCCTTCTTCGGAATCCATATCGGACCGTAGTTATCTACTGTCCAGCCCGTCAGTTTGTTATCCGGATACAGTCCGCCTGCATCATCATCCGGCACGTTTTCAATGGAAGTCACCAAATCCTTCCGTGCCAGCAAGGCAGCCTTCGCCTTTTCAGTCAACGGCATGTTATACACCGATTCTTCCGTATAATAAGCCATCAGGTCCTCCTGGCTGATGCCCAGTTCATGACATAAATCCTCCGGCAGCATTCCCTTGGTATGCACCAGATAACGATACTGCACATTATCCGGCTCCTTGTTGGCCTTACCGTCCAGGTAAATAATCCGGTTCTTGATTTCCAGTGTCTGGCCCGGCATACCCACACAACGCTTCACATAATTCTCTCTCCGGTCTACAGGGCGGGTAATCACCTCACCATACAGCTGCGGATTTTCGTCAATATACTTGCGTCCTACCGCGTAATAATAATCATACACATCCCGTTGCTGCTCCAGGTTCAGGCTGGCCAGGTCAATAGGCTGCGAAAGTTGCTTGCCGATGGCATAGCTCATGCGATAGATATCTTCTGCCGGATTGCCGGTAGCCACCGTATCCCCTGCCGGGAAGTTGAACACCACGATGTCATTCAGCTGCACCTCTCCCAGTCCGGCCACCCGTTTGTAGTCCCACTTCGGCCATTCCAGGTACGACTTGCAGTTGAACACCGGCAACGTATGCTGCGTCAGCGGCATGTGGAGCGGTGTCTGCGGAATACGGGCACCATAGCTCATCTTGCTTACAAACAGATAGTCGCCCACCAGCAACGATTTCTCCAGCGACGAAGAAGGAATCACGTAGTTCTGAAAGAAATACAGATTCACAAAATAGACTGCTACCAGCGCAAACACGATGGCATCCACCCAGCCCATCACCGTCAGCACGGTCTTGTTGGTCGACTTCTTCCACCATGTCCAGGGAATCTTTTTGGAAATATATGCGTCAAAGATGAACGGAACCACTACCAGCCCCAGCCAGCTTTTCAACCAAATCAGGAAAATCAGGTAAAGCACCAGCACTATGCCGAACTTTATCCATTGTTTACGCGATGCCTGTATCATACTCAAAACTGAAATAAATCATTCATACCTAAGAAGCCCTGGTGTGCAGCCGTATATTCTGCAGCCAGCACCGCTCCCAATGCAAACCCCTTGCGGTTCTTTGCGTCGTGTGTAATTACGATAGAATCAGCCTCCGATTCATATTTGATGGTATGGATACCCGGCACTTCCCCTTCGCGGATGGCACTCACGGGCAATTCATCCGGTGCACAGTCGGTCGTACCTGTCACCGTACCGTCGGGAGCAGTCAGTGTGCCCATCACCCATTTCTGCTTGCGGTCCAGATTTTCCAGAATCCCTTCAGCCAGCGTAATGGCCGTACCACTCGGGGCATCCAGCTTGTGCACGTGGTGTGTTTCTACCATCGACACATCGTAGTTCGGGAACTGGTTCATAATCTTTGCCAGGTACTTGTTCACCGCCGCAAAGATAGCCACACCCAAGCTGAAGTTAGACGACCAGAACAACGTCTTACCTTCCTCCTGGCACAGACGGCGCATCTCTTCACCATGCTCTCCCATCCATCCGGTGCTGCCCGATACCACTTTCACCCCATTCTTGAACGCCTCCAGACAGTTGCCGTAAGCCACTGAAGGAGCCGTAAATTCAATGGCCACATCAGCCGAGCGGAAAGCCTCCGAAGCAAAATCTTCCCGATTATTTATATCAATGATACTCACAATTTCATGACCTCTGGAAAGGGCGATTTTTTCAATTTCCTTTCCCATCTTTCCATATCCAATTAATGCAATTTTCATAATTCTGATGATAATTTTATTCGCAAAGATAGTGTTTTTCAGTATTAATCATTACATTTACCCAACATTTACAGCTCGTTAACATGGAACATCTACTCCAGTTTGTATGGAAGCACAAGCTTTTTCCGCTCACTCCGCTGCATACCACGCAAGGACAAACCGTGGAAGTCATTGACCCCGGACTCCCCAATCCCGATGCAGGGCCCGACTTTTTCAATGCGAAAATCAAGATAGACGGCATTCTGTGGGTGGGAAATGTAGAAATCCACGTGCATGCTTCCGACTGGAAACGCCACCACCATCATCAGGACCGCGCCTACGACTCCGTAATTCTGCATGTGGCTTCCGACATCGATACCGAAACCTTCCGCACCGACGGCACACCCATCCCGCAAATGGAGCTGCACTATCCGCCCTATCTGTTAGACAACTACCGCGAGCTGATTGAAACCAGCCATTACCCGGCCTGCTACCGCCTCATCCCTCGTCTGCCCAAGCTCCTGCTCCACAGCTGGCTCTCCAGTCTGCAGACCGAGCGTTTCGAACAGAAGACACAGCGCATCCAAGCCCAGCTAACCCAGAGCAAAGGCGACTGGGAACAGGCCTTTTTTCTCACATTAGCCCGCAATTTCGGTTTCGGCACCAACAGCGACGCCTTCGAGCAATGGGCACAGACCATTCCCTTGCAAGCCGTCAACAAGCACCGCGATAATCTTTTTCAGATAGAAGCCATTTTCTTCGGGCAGGCCGGCCTGTTGCAGGAACTCCCGTCCGACGACTATTCCGCCCAGCTTACCAAGGAATACGCCTACCTGGCCCACAAATTCGAGCTACAGCCCTCCGAACACCTTCGGTGGAAAATGCTCCGCATGCGTCCGGGCAACTTTCCGCACGTACGCATCGCCCAGCTGGCCAACCTCTACCACCGTTCCCAGGGCATGCTCTCTCAGTTGCTGCTGGCCTCTACGGTGAAAGAACTGCGCGACCTGCTGCGTGGAGGTACCTCCCTTTACTGGCTTACCCACTACGTTTTCGGCGAACCCTCGCCTGCCCGTCCGAAAACCCTCAGCGACGCCTCCATCGACCTGCTGATTATCAATACCGTGGTTCCTTTCCTCTATGCTTACGGCAAGCACAAAGGCGAGGAACGGCTCACCGAACGTGCCGGCAACCTGCTGGAGCAACTCAAGCCGGAAAACAACTACATCATCCGGCTGTGGAAAGAATGTGGTCTGCAAGCCGCCCATGCCGGCGACAGCCAGGCACTCATCCAACTCAAAAAGAATTACTGCGACACCAAGAAATGCCTGTTCTGCCGCATCGGATACGAATATTTCAAGAAAAAAGAAGGTTAAAAACCCTTCTCACCCCTTACACACGAGTCTTTCATTAAATCAGTACTTCCTTAGCAGTACTCTAATACTTTCCTTGGAGTACTACAGTACTTCCGTGGAAGTACTCAAGTGCTGACAAGAAAGTACTGAAAGCTATTAAATCTGTATTTCTCAATATGTTACAGAAATTTATAGAAAATACATCCCTTTCAAAGACAAATCATTTCCGTCCTGACAAAGGAATATAGACCGAACACTCCCAGCCTGAAAGTCGGTTACGCAAGAAAGGAGGCATATCGAACTTCCTTGTCATACCCCATTTGTATTGCACAGCCACTTCCATGAATCTGAAGTCATACGCCAATCTTGCAAATACCGGCAAGTCGAAGAAACTTTTGTCATAAAAATAAAAAGTAGGCTCCACTCCTACCGACAGATTCAATCCTCGAAACAGGTACCGTCCCACACTTCCAGCAAAAGATGCCGACCACAGATTACGGATTCCTTCCCCGCCCACATACGTCGTATGCACGTCAGAAGAAAGATAACGGAATCCATAGCTGTAGCGGCCATATCTTGCCGATAACGACAAGTCGAACAACCAGCTGGTGTCCGGACGATTCAGCCGCCAGCGGTAGCCGGCGCCCAAAGTAAAATCAGACCTCAAACGGGAGTTTGCCAAATCGAAAGGCGGCAATCCTTTCCCCGGTGAAGCCATCTGGTAGTTTACGGTATTTTTCCCTCCATAAAGTACCAGGCCTGAAGAACGGAGCATCTGTGCACGAACTGTCATCCATAAAAAGAAAAGGAATAAGAAAAAAGATAAGCGTTTCATACTGATTTCCAATTAGTATTATTATTTTTAATCTGGTTTCTGTTTTATTTACTCCACAATTCATCATTCAGCGAAATAAACGGATGATTCTTTTTTATCGAATCCACTTGATATCCTACATTCAGCACCGCATGGTCAAAATCTGATCGTGTTTCAGATTCAGACATATCCATCCACTCCGTTTGCCGCAAGCAGCAACCACCTACCAATCCGAAACCGTTCTCCACATTGGTGTAAGTAGCCCGCATGGGAGCCAACTCCACATTACCCAGTTCATTATTCTTCTGCTCATTAAGTGATTTCAAATAACGGTAGAACTCTTCAGACAGACTATATAAATAAACCTTATATTGCTTTCTGTTTATAAAAGTTTCATCTTGAATAGAAGTCTTGTAATCAGGTATGTAAGTCATATTCAGGCGAAGTGTGTAATTCTTTCCCTGAATTTTCTCATCGCTCCAAAAATACAGATTCTGATAGTACGCATAGTTTCCCATAAAAATGTCATCCAAACCCGAAGAAGCATCCAACATCGGCTCATCACTCCAATCCATATAAGCAGAAGACGGTTTGCCATAATGCACTTCCGAAGTCCCCTCTTTCCAATACTTTACCCTTTCTTTGACCGTTACCGCATAGTAATTTTCAGTTTTTGCATAATCGGTAAAATTTATCTGAAGCTGGAGCACATTCAACTCAGAGGATTTTCGTTCTATTTTGACAGCGTTTAAAGGGAAAGGAGCAGGAATAATAGTAAAGGCAGACACCGCTTTCACCCCTTCTACCGAAGCAGTCAGCCGGACACGGTCGCCCGTCTCATAGGACTGTACCACATAATAACTTTTGGCGGGGACTCCCGGCAAGGAATCCTCTGCCCACCACAAAGGAACAGAACGGTCATTCACTTCCAGGCGGATGTCCCTACCCTTTAATCCATACATCTTTCTGCCTTTATCATGAACCGGAAGACTGTACGAAAGACGTACCACCATAGTGTCACCACTTCCAGGATAACTATATACCGTTAACTTAGGAATCTCTGAAACTTCATCCAAGTCAAAATGATACACACAAGATGACAACAGACTGAAGGCTGCAAGTATTACTATGAGATTCTGTTTGTTTAAATGCATAAATACAATGTTTAGAAATTTGTTATAATCAATGACATTCCAATGCATGCCGATTCAGAAATTTAAAGTGTAGCTAAAAGAAGGAATTATCGGGAACAGCCCGATAGCCTTTCCTCTGAAACTTCCGTTGGCCTGCCGTTCTATCTTAGTATAAAAAGGATTCATACGGCAATAGGCGTTATAGATACTCACATTCCAGATTCGCTCGAATCCCCGCTTGGTAGTCCGTCGGAAATTGATACCCACATCCAGCCGATGGTAGGCAGGCAAAGTAATATTGTTAGGTTTTCCATACATCGGCTCTAAGTCCGACAGTTGCGAGGTACCGGGCAGGCAAGGATTTTCCACATACTGTGTAGGAACCGTCGCATGGTCACCACTACGATAAGTCCACGCTGCATATACATCCATTCGACAGCTGAATTTACGACGATAGACCAGATTCAGTTTATGACGATTGTCAAACTTGCTGGGATACCAACCGGAATAAAAGTCATCAAACTTTTGCTTGCTCCATGACAAAGTATAACCAGCCTGAAAGAGGTTCCGCTCATCATGATACACCAGCGATGTTTCCAACCCATACGATTTGCCGTCTCCCACCCGTACCACCTGTTCCCAGTTTCCGGCAGGCAATGTAAGGCTGCCTCCCGCCTCGTACTCCAACATTCGGCTGGTAGTACGGAAATAACCTTCTACCTCCAGGCGCAACCTCCACGGAAGTTCCATGTACACACCACCTGCCACCTGCCGCGAACGCATAGGACGTATACGGGAGGTAGAAGGGACCCAACAATCGGTCGGCAAGTTTAAATAAGAATTGGATAACTGGTGAGCAAACTGACTCATCTCGGTATAGGAAACTTTCAAAGTGGTACGACTGAACAGACGATAGCTTGCCGATATTCTCGGTTCCAGCGAATGATATACTGCTCCCGAAACCTGATACATGGTATAACGTCCCCCCAGATTTATCCGCAGCTCCCGGGTCAGTCTCATATCGTCTTCCGCATAAAAAGAGAATTCATTCCCCTTGTAATGGCTCTCTACGGATGACAATAACGTATCCGTCATTTCCTCCGTACCTCTTATATCCTGTGATAACGTATGCTGCGGACAATAGATATGATACAAGTAATCGCTTCCGAAACGCACATGATGATTCGCCGTAGGAAGGTAATGAAAATCCATGCGAAAACCTACGTCATCAATAGTAGAATAACTGTCCCTCTGCATCCGGTCCACAGAATATTCTTTATCATCTTCCCCTTTATCAAAACTATCATCTGACCTGAAGTCGTACTTAGACAGATTACGGGCATATACCAAAGAAAAATTACCGGTCAGTTTATGATTGAACTGATTATTCCATGACAACGCGGCAGAAAGATTTCCCCATCGGATATGGTATTCATCCGTGGTCTGTTCTTTCTCTTGATGGAGCGGATTTCCTGACGGGAAAAGCTGTTTATCCTTCATTTTAAACAAATCTCTTCCAGAATACACACTAAAAGAAAGTCTGCTCTCATTGGAAAACCGGTGTGTGATTTTCGCATTGATATCATGAAAAGCATAACGGGCATTGATGTCTTCTTCGGGAAAGAAACGATTGGCAATCCGCAAAGCAGGAGCAGAAAGCACGTCCAACCAGCTCCGACGCATACCGAACACGAAAGAGGTTTTTTCCTTTATGACAGGCCCTTCGAAACGCAGTCTTCCGTCCAGCAGCCCCACCGATACCGTACCGTGAAACTTCTTTAAGTCCCCCTCCTTCATACGGACATCTGTCACAGACGAAAGCCTCCCTCCGTAACGTGCCGGGAAACCACTCTTGTAAAAATCCACATTCTTCACTATATCCGTATTAAATGCAGAAAACAATCCTCCAAAATGATTCACTTGATAGAGAGGCATGCCGTCCAATAAGAATAAGTTTTCATCATTCTTTCCCCCATGTACATAAAGGCCGGAGAGCAGTTCCGTGCCAGCAGATACCCCGGGAAGCTGCTGAATCGCCTTGACTAAATCCGGTGAACTGAACAATGAAAATTCCGTATTCAACTGTGCTGGAGTCAACGAAACCTTCCCAGTCTGAGTCGTAAAAAGAGAAGTATTCAAATCGGCCGTTACCACTACCCCTTCCAATGCAGTGGAACTTTCCTTCAAATAAATCGTGCCAGAATAATCTGAACGCAGTTCCAGTTCTTTCACCACCTCTTCATAACCTACATAAGAGAAACGCAAAGTATGCTTTCCTTCCGGCAGTGTCAAACTAAAAAAGCCATGTTCATCCGTCAAGGTACCAATATGCATATTCTGGTCATACACCGTGACATTGAGGAGTGATTCCCCATTATCCTGACACACGTGGCCTGAAAAAGTGTACTGACTCGATTTAAACAACAAGACATAGCTGCCTTTTATCTCCCATTTGATTCCGGTTCCGGAAAAGACAGTTTGCAGATTCTCCTTCAATGACTTACCAGAAGAAAAAATGCCAGATAACCGTATCATTTCCAAAGAAGAATCATAGACGAAATTCACATGATACAAGTCTTGCATTCGTACGATTGCTTTTTTCAATTCTGAAGTTTCAGAACGAGGATGTCCCCCTAAACACAAACAGACAGCCGCCACAGTCCACAAGGTACTCATCATACTTGCTTTTTAATATGCACTTTTAATACTTTTTCTATTATCTCGATGATTTCGTCCAGACTGTGTGCATCGAAATTGGCTGTCAACCGTTTGTCTGTCCGGTCAGCTACCAGCTTTACCCCATAATAACGGGATAGCTCTGCAAGTACTTTCGGAAGAGGAGTATTCTCAAATACAAAACTTCCTTTCTTTACAGAATCTGGACGACGAACGATTTGCGGAACATGCTGACCTTTTACCACTTGGCCTCCATTCCAGCCAGAAGTTCTACACCTTCCGACTGACCTAGTACAGAAAACCGTACTTTTCCCGATTCCACCTGAACCCATGCGGTATCCGCACGGCTTTCATCCATCACGAAACAAGTACCCAACACTTGAACTTCAGCCAACTTTCCTATTACTTTAAACGGACGGGTACAATCTCTTTTTATCCTAAAATCAGCTTTCCCCGTCAATTTCACTTCACGACATACCTTTGCGTAATCCTTTGTACGGAAACAAATAGAGGAATAAGGATATACCGTAACGACCGAACTGTCCGGCAACTGGTACTTTACTGCATGCTCGTATGCTGCCAATTCTGTCCACTGCTTCTCAGGAGATATGCCCACCCAGACAATAAACGCCAACAATATAGCCGCAGCCAGCCCGGATAAGGTCAGGAAATACCGGTTCTTTCCGCCTGCCCTTCCAACCACTCCATGCTTTTCCTTGAAAACTTTCAAAGCCTGCCGTGTGTCCAATTTATTCTTTTGTAGTGCCTCAACACAAAACGAAGGCATTTTTCTTCTAATTCATTCATGTTTCTGGTGATATTATACATTCAACCCTGTGACAATAGAAACCCCAAAAATCACTACGTGAAAACACTGAATTTTAGTTAAAGAGAAACATATACACTTTATATGCCCCCTCACGTATCAAACGAAATGCCTTCTGAATATGACTGTCGACTGTATGAACCGAAATATGAAACTTTTCAGCAATCTCCTGATACTTCAGGCCATCCCGTTTATGCAAAAGAAAGACCTCACGGCAACGCTCAGGCAAGGCATCTATGGCAGTCCACATTCGCGCCTCCATCACACTCCGTTCCTCCACCTCCTCATCCAACAAGGTTTCTTCTAATTCAGTAAATGAGACTCCCGATTTGAACAGATTTTCCTGACTCAAATAATCCAAGCTACGGTTCTTAACCATCACATACAAATAAGCCTTCATATTACTTACCTCACAAGACTTTTCATTATTCATTTTCTCCCACAAAGACGAAAAGCAATCCTGCACAATATCTTTGGCCATCTCTACGTCCTGTACATAATGTGTTGCATACAAACACAAAGGTCTATAATAAAACTTGAATAACTCATCTATATTTAATCTGTCTCTTCCCATGTGCAAATCGATTTCTATTTCAAATAGAGACAGATGAAAATACCAAAATCACCATCCTACTTCTGTAAAAAAAGTTAAGTTTTTTCAGTTCTTCATACCTCTCACCGCAACGCCTCTTCCACTGCCCGCAGATACCCGTCCAGGCGATTGCTCTTCAAGATAGCCTTCCGCTGTTTCTTGTCCAGCTCAGGCAACAGGTACTCCCAGCAGGTCTTCAGTTTGGCCAGCAGCTGCGCCTCTCCGCCCTCTATCACCCGATGATAATACAGATACATCTGCCGGTGCATCTGCGCTACCCGTGCCTTCAATTCGTTCTCGGACAATTCTCCCTCACGGCAAGCCAGTGCCAGCGCCGGATTCGCCAGCAGCCCGCGGCCCAGCATCACCCCTTTCAGCCGGGGAAACGCTTCCAGTACCTCCCGGATGTCGGCCACCGTCAACAAATCACCGTTGTACACCAGCGGCCGCTCACACGCCTCATAAAACGCACGGAACGCCTCCCGGTCCACCGTCCCCTTGTACTGCTGTTTTCCGATACGTGGATGCAGCGTGACCTGTGTCACACACGAACTGTTGAGCAACGGCACTAGCGCTCTCCACTCGTCGGGCTCCTGGCCTCCTAACCTCATCTTGACCGAAAAACGTATCTCCGGAAAGGTTTTCATCATCTCCAACAAAGCCGCCACCTTCACCGGGGAGGACAAGATACCCGCCCCTTTTCCACGGCGGACAATCAGCGGGAACGGGCAACCCATGTTCACATCCAGCTCCCGATAGCCCAGTTCTGCCAGAAAATCTGTCAGCTGCCGTAATTCCTCCGGCTCCGATGCAATCACTTGGGGAATCAACCGGGGCACCATATTCTCAACGGGCGACACATCACGCTTGTCCTTGTTGCGGATAACTCCCTTCTCCAGCCGCACAAAAGGCGTGTAATAAGCCTCCACACCTCCAAAACACTGCGCATGGGCATTGCGCCACGCCGCTTCCGTAAAGCCCTGCAAAGGGGCCGCATAAATTACCGGTACATTCTCTTTCATATTCCGCAAATATAGGAATAATTCCTTATCTTTGTAGAAATACATAAATCTCATCCGCATGGAGAATTACATCTTTGAACTGAAAATGAAGGTCCGCGACTATGAATGCGACCTGCAAGGAATTGTCAACAACGCGAATTACCAGCACTACATCGAGCATACCCGCCATGAGTTTCTGACCTCCGTCGGCGTCAGTTTCGCCCAGCTCCACCAGCAAGGCATCGACCCCGTGGTAGCCCGCCTGAACATGGCCTTCAAGACCCCGCTAACCAGCGGCGACGAGTTCATTTCCCGGCTGGCTCTCCGCAAGGAAGGTATCAAATACGTCTTTGTGCAGGACATCTACCGTCTGCCCGACCTGAAACCCGTCATCAAATCGACCGTAGAGACCGTGTGTGTCATTAACGGACGACTGGGTGACAGTCCCCTTTTCAATGAAATCTTTGCGCCTTACCTGAAATGAACGAAAAAGAACTTCTCTGCCGTCTGGCCCTGCCCCTTCTACCCGGCATCGGTCTGGTAAGCGCCCGCCACCTGATTCAGGCTGCCGGAAGTGCCACCATGCTTTTCGAGCATACCCGCGAGCTACCGGCCCTTATTCCTGGCCTGTCGCCCAAGATAGCCACCGCCTTCCAGCACACCGAAGTGTTCCGCGTGTGCGAAGCTGAACTGTCGTTTGCACAGAAACACCAGATTCAATACCTGACCGAAGACGACGAAGCTTACCCTTCCCGCCTTCGCGAATGCCCCGACGCCCCGCTCGTGCTGTTCTACAAAGGCTCGGCCAACTTGAACAGTCGGCACATCCTGAGCATCGTGGGTACCCGAAACGCCACCGACTACGGCAAATCGCTCTGCCAGCGGTTCATGCAGGAGCTCAGCACTCTGCTGCCCGACACGCTGATTGTGAGCGGACTGGCCTACGGCATTGATATTCACGCCCACCGGGAAGCCCTCTCCCGCGGCTTCGACACCGTGGGCGTACTGGCTCACGGTCTGGACCGCATCTACCCAGCCGTACACCGCCGCACCGCCACCGAGATGCTGACACAGGGCGGACTGCTCACCGAGTTCATGAGCGGCACCAACCCCGACCGGCAAAACTTCGTGAAGCGAAACCGCATCGTAGCCGGCATCAGCGACGCCACCCTCGTGGTAGAATCCGGCCCCAAAGGAGGCTCCCTCATTACCGCCGAGATAGCCGAAAGCTACCAGCGCGACTGCTTCGCCTTTCCGGGCCGCGTAGGCGATACCTACTCCACCGGCTGCAACCTGCTGATACAAAAAAACCGCGCTGCCTTGATACAGAGCGCGGAAGATGTGGTAAAAGCCATGAACTGGGACCATGTACCCGTTTCCCCTCAGGTAGTCCAGCGCCAGCTGTTCCCGGAGCTGACACCCGAAGAAGAACAAGTCATCACCCATTTACAGAAGCATCCCGACGGGATACAAATCAATACGTTGGTAGTGGAAAGCAACATCGCCATCAACCGTATGACCAGCCTGCTGTTCAACTTAGAGATGAAAGGCGTGGTCCGTGCACTGGCAGGAGGAGTCTACAAGCTGGCCTGACATGGAACATTACATTCCCCAGACCGTAATTTTCCTGCCAGAGAAAGACTCCTCACGATGCCAAATCTTTTCCTCCCAGCTAACCCCCTTGTCGCGGTTGAAAAGAATAAAATGACCCTCGTTGATGTTTCCACCACACTTATCCATATAAGAAGCCGTCTGCTCCAGTCCTTTTCGGATTATCCCCTCCAAATCGCCCCGCTTGATTTTCAGCTCCATTACGATACGCTGCACCGGACCACCATAACGGTCGGTCAGCGGTTTGGTAATCAGCAAATCCGTGCGACCACGCCCAAGGCCATACTCACGATCAATGTATCCGCCTCCGTTCACCACACGCTGTAAAAAAGCCTGAAGTAATAACTGAGGGCCACTTTCCTTATAATCGAAGCGTTCAATCCAAGAATCCGCATTCTGGCGGAAGAAATCCTGAAAATCAAGCAGCAATTTTTCCGTATTGATGCTGTTATCATGATTCATATACCACGCAGACTGCTGGACCAGCGTCTGCTGACGCGCCCAGGTCAGTTCACGAGGAATCACCTCACGGTAAATGGCATTCGCGATACGGAGCGGTTTATCACGCACCACCAATCCCATATCCACCACATACTGAATGTCATCATCCTTCAGATGCTGTTCCACTTCAGCGTCCTCATTGCCCAGGATCGGAGCAATTACACTTCTCACACGCTCTTCCCGAAGTTTGTCTATCAGAATATCAATGTGCGTATCACGGCGGTAAATCAACCGTTCCTGCGCACGATACATCATCTCCGCAATGATACGTACGCTCCGGTCACGGTTCTCGCGCATGTTCATTGTCACCTCATAGCCCAACGCATTCACCAGCCACGGCTGACCTTCCGTAGCCTCCCATATTTGCGGAAAACAAGCCTCATCAAACTCCTGTCCGGTAGCCGCCGTATGTTGCATATAAAGCCGATGAATCTCCTCCCAGGAAAAATTACCCAGCCGAAGCGATTCTGCCTTGATATTGAATGCAGAGCCCCCCGTCACAATATCCTGGTTCGACAACACAATCCGATAGTCACGCACATCGCGCACGCCACACAAGATAATGCTCTGCGGAAACGCCTGAGGCCGCAAGTCATATCCACTCCGGAGCTGGCGCAACACGCTTACCAGCGAATCACCCACCAGTGCGTCAATCTCATCTATAAACAAAAGTAACGGTTTGTCCAAATTCTGACAAAGCAATGACAAAAACTCTGTCAACTTCACCGAAGCGGCACTATTTCTTTTAACTTGTGAAGCCAGCAACTTCGGCATCTCATCCCTCAAAATCAGTTGAAGCTGAAAACTAACGATGTCTATCACACCGTCAATCACTTCCTCCACCTGATTCCGCATCGCCTGTCCCCCTTCCACGTTCGCATACACCGCATAGAACTCCCCCTGCTTGTTGATGTAGTCACGCAAAGCCAGCAAACAAGAAGTCTTTCCCGTCTGACGCGGCGCATGAAGTATGAAATATTTATTCTGCCGGATAAGCGACTCTATTTCTTCCAGATCAAAGCGCGTCAACGGGTCAATGCAGTAATGCAGCTCAGGCTTCATAGGCCCGGCCGTATTGAAAAATTTAGGAACAGATTTCATAGGCTTGCGTATGTATATAGCAAAGATACGAAAATCTGCTTACAAAGCCGCAATCTCCTCCCGAATCTTTGCGTAAGGCGCATCCTTCAGCAGTACCTTTTTCGTGCCGTCTAACAGATACAATGAGGGCATCGCCTTCAGGTCGTACAAGGCACCCAGCTTCACCGCTTCATGGTCACTGCCCACCGTCCATCCCTGAGGCAGGTCGCTTAGTGTGCGCTTCCACACCTCCTGATTAGCCTCGGTGTACACCGCCAGCACCGTCAGTTTTCCAGCCTTCACGGCTTCCGCCAGCATCCCGTCGGCCACCATCTCCTGCATCGTCTCATGACAGCTCGGGCACTCCGGGTCGTAGAACACCAGCAGCAGACGGTTGTTCTTCGCCCGCGTCTGCGCCAGCAAATGCCTGCTGCCATCCGGCAGGAAGTACACAAAGTCCGTAGCCACCTTCCCCGGACAGTTCCGGCTGATCAGGTCCAGGCTGAACTTCAGCGAACTCTTTCGCGCTTCGTCCACGAACTCACTCTTCAGCATCCGTTCCAGGAACAGCGCATACAGCCCCTCGTTATGGAAAGGCGAGTTCGGATTATACAGGTAATCCTCCATCATCTGCAAGAACACCTTCCGCGCATGCTCCTGCGCTTCCATCCCCTTACAAAAGCCGTCCAGACTTCCTTTCACTTGTGCTTCGCTGAACGTACCGTCGGCCAGTATGGCCAGGTAATCTGCTGCCCCCTGCTCCGCCACGTTCCGGTTATTCACCAATGCCGTATCCGCAAAGTTGAAATTATCCCAGTAGTGCGCCATGAGATACGCCTTCCGCTCTTCCGGCTGGGTGAGCATGGTGGGGATTTCAGGGAAAGGGAATTTGGCTTCCGCAGCCACTTGAGGCTGTGCTATGGATGCCGATGCAGTAGTTTCCGTTTGTTTCTGCTGGGAGGTGTTTCCGCAGGCAGAAAACAATGAAAAGATTCCCATAAGTAAAACATATCGATCCATGTAAAAACTAAATATGTACTCCTTTAGTTTATATCTATTTTTTTACCAAAGTAATCAAGGGGACCTGACTACCCACTGGATGATCAACCAAATCATTAAATGTCGTCACAGCTTGATAAATATCAGAGCGATTCGTGGGCGAAGCATAATATATTGTAAGCTGTTCATCCATCGTAAAATCATATTCCGAACGTAATGTGAGTCGATAAGTAGCAATACCGTTTTGAACCGATTTAACCACCAAATCACCTACACGAGTACCATTTTTACGTTCCAAAACGATAAAGGAACTTTCACTTAAATTACTGCCATCACTCAATTGAAGAGTTCCCGTGATAGGTTCATTACCAAACGATGCTGACGCCGGTATAAACAAAGCCTGACTTTCATCTGCCGTACTAATAGTTACAGTTTCAGCACTCGCAATACGCTTAGTTTGAAAATACAAAGTTCCATGTTTATCTAATTGAAATTTCTTAGGCACAGTGAAATAATATCCTCCATCCGTCGGTGTTAGCCAACTACTATTTGGAGCACCTTTCACAGGCTCAAGGTTATTCGTGCGAATCAAGAATTTCACGTCAGTAGAATCTACAGCAGCATTAGGGATAGTAAAATGTATGTTTGCAGGCTGACCAATTCCGTACTTCACATTATCAATCTCAGGCGTATCATCTACAATATGGAAATTACTGAAAGTAAAACGGTTCGGATCAGAAACCAACTCTACTGCAGCAGACTTATACCAATAAGATGCATCAGTATTATATCCCCCTTCATTATCTATCGAAAAGCGAACTAAATCCTCTACATGAGGCGTATTAGTCAGAAAATGAAGTGTAAGAGTTGAAGCATCAGGGGTGGTAATCCAATAGTAATTAACAATACTATTTTCTGTTGGTTTACCTTCATTCATATATAAATTACGCTCATTTGGATAGTTCACGAAATCAGGTATCAGCGAAGTCGTTGCCATACGCATGACTGTCCCTTTTTTAGGCGTTGATTGAGCATCATTTTCCTTAAAATTCAATTTGATCTCTACCGCGCGATTCACTGTAGGTGCTAAAGAATCCTTCAAAAATCCAGGATTATACTCTGATGCTCCCTCAAGTTCAATACGACGACCGTTTTTACTTTCCTGAAAAAGCACAATTTTTTCTTCATCCTTGAAATTATCAGCCTCAACAAACACATGAGTGTGCTTAATATTGTTCTCTGCGTATTCACAGTCTTCTACAGTTCCCGTTGGATCATTACCCGCAGTTACATTTAACGTAAAGAACAGTTCCTGAATACCAGAACTATTCGCTGTATAAACAAACTTATATCCCCAGTCTGTATGACGATTCGTTATGTTACCATCTTCATCTTCTATCTCATAATCACAATCTTCAGAAACAATAGGAAGCTGCACACCCAATTTGCTATTCGCATTCATCTTATTAGTTGCAATTTTAACCGTGACAGGGAAAAGCTCCTCCGGATAATTTTCAGGAATTACAAAAGTCATTGACATTCTTTCGCCTTTCACCATCGGAACTCCAGTAGACACCCACACAGGTTTAAACTCAAAAGGTTTCATCAGATAAATTTTTATTTGGCGGGTAAACACTCCGGCCCGCAACAAAAGTGTACCAATTACCGGATTTTCCTTCGGTTGCGACAAATTCATTGTAATTGTATATGTATTGGTATTGTCTATATGACCCAATTGAGGGCTCACACTAGAGAGTGTTCCGTCATTATCAAGCCAGGAAACAGATACATCGTCACTATTGCCATCATAAGTGAAATCAATCGTCTGTGTACCTCCCACATTGAAGATCTGTGTAGTTCCATTCAGGATGTTCAACGTATGCGTTCCGTCGCTAAGTTCTGGAATCTCCGGATCGACAGAAACCCAAGCATTATTAGCTGCAATGCCCTCCTTCGCCTCGTCAAAAGTGGTGTAACCCATTGACTCGGGAGGAGTAGAATTTATTCGAATCACATATTTAAAATTACGATAAATAGGCAGCAGATTCTTGTTGCTATCTACAAACATAATTTTATAATACTTGGCCGATTCCTTCGTTTCTCCAATCAGCATGACGGCATAAACAGGCGTATCAAGTGTATTTGGATTTTCAAATATATAATGAGGGTCTCCTTGCGCCACATCGCCCTGTACCGTAACGTCCGTAGCATCGGTCGACAATACCTGATAGTCCGCTGCAGGTTCCGTCACATAAGGAGCATTCAACAAGTAAGTAAACTTACCCGTATCATCCTTCGCATCTGGATTAAAGGGAGCAATTGTTCCCCATGCACGCCGATTACAAACCGCATAACCAAAAACCTGCAATCCGGACGCCGCAACCTCCCAACACACCTGAGCCTGGTTACGGTAAAGCACTATTGACGAAGGAAAACTATCCAAATCTGTTACAGCCACACGTCCCCAATAAGCCATGAACCCTGAAGCTGAAACAATAGAAGGTATCAAGGTTGTCTCACTCATCCCAGGCACAGCATTTATATCATCTAAATATACATTCGACAGAAAATGAACTCTACGTGTACTACTCGGAATCGTTACCTTAAATGTATATTCATAGTTTCCACTTTCATCAGTAGATAACTGAATATCTGAAGCATCACGACGTCCTATATAAGAGCCATACTCGTCAAAACAAAACAGATAAAGTGTTTTTATCCCCAAGCCGTCAGGGTCAATATCACGTGTAATCACCATTTTCGCGTCTGGAACAGTGGCACTAAGCTGAAGCACTACCTCTCCCTCTACCACACTCTCTTGTCCGTTTTTTACAGCATACTCATCAGTACAAGCAGACAAGCCTGCCAACAAAAGCACACACATCCATAAAGCATATATCCGTTTCATATATCTTACTACTTTTCTGTTTTACTTATCTGATTTTCTGTGCACGAAACTCTTTCAAATCATCTGGAGTTACATCACGTATACAACGCACCTTGCCATCACTTTTTGAATCTGTACCAATAGGAATCTCCTTGTCTGTTGATTTTGATTCTGTTTCCAATTTTATTCCCAAATAAGTATTCTTATCTGCAGCCCAATAATACTGACCTGTCAACACTTTATCCATCACTATGCCCTGATTCTCTTGGTAACCTGCGATAATCTGTAACTCTGCATAAGTAGGAAGTCGCCAGTCATCAAAACGCCGATGTCCATATTCGTCATAAGTTTTTCCATTCAACCGATCGGCCTTATCAATTGTATAAATGCTATATTCCACATAATATTTACAGTTATCTTGTGCCTTAGCCCAATTTACATCTCCAATATTTCCTAAATTGGAAGCCAGCATAAACGTAGGAGAAACCAGTCGGTTATTTTCCTCTCCCAAAGCAGTTACACTCCCCACTCCTATACCTGTCATCTTAGGACGAGCCACTGTATATTGCTCACTAGTACTTGAAATCTGAACCAAATACATCCGGTTATTATCTGCCGGGGTATTCGCAGTAACATATAAGGGATCATATGTACTAGCTTTATAGCTATAATCAATTCGATAAATCACACTCTTCCAATAAAACTTAGATTTCATATAGGGATTCGTACCTATATGACCATCCAATCCTTTGCGTATGTTCTCAGAATACATTTCCGCCAGGTTATTGGGCCATTCACCATTCACCTTCACAATGTCCCCTTCTTTGTTTATATATTGCTCTACATACGAATACAAGCCCGGAACACCTGAAATATATTCCAATGGATATTGTATTATATTGATTGTCTTTTCCATACCATCCATATTCGTAACTTTCAAAGTAATATAACGTGCCGTTACAATTTTCGGAATAACACTATGAATTTTTAATTTCCCAAACAAAGCAGATGTATCATAATCCACAGAATACCAATCGGAAGCACTCTCTTTCAACGAAACTTCCGTCCCATATTTATCTACATAATAAGCACTCTCTAATGTAACCTCAACAGCTGAAGAAGAGAAAAAAGTAACCACTGTATCAGCCACATTATGCATCTCTATTTCATCTTCACTGACAACCAGATACTTATATGATTCTCCTCCTACAGCTATCTCCTCATTTCCCCAAGGAGCGATAGAAAGTGTAGGTGTAAGTTCCTTTGGTTGATCTATTTCTTTATTCCCTACACGGTCTACTGTCACATTGATGGTATAAACCGTATTGCGTTTCAAGCATAAGTCGGTGGCCGTATTGGAGATACGTACCGGAATCTTATAATAATTCTGATATGTTTCTTCCTCCTGATTTTTGGTATAAGGAATATTCATCAATATATAGGTTTCCTGATCAGCTACATTATCTCCCCACTCATTAGGATAACTATATGCATAAAGCAAATCCTTTCGATTTTTTCCGCTCCCTTCCGTTCCATTAGATTTTGACATATTTGCAGCATCTGCATCACCAAACAAATCAAGGATTGGTATGGGATCTGCTTCTGCCAGCACACGAGCATCCTGCGCGTAACGTACAAGCTTCTTCCTCACATCAAAAATTTCAATGCCATCGGTCAGAAAACCATCAGTATAGCTCACATTCACCACAATCTTGGCGGCAGCCCGCGCTAAATCAATGGCAATTGTTTCGTTTGTACCTTCACCGGGAGTCCATCCTTCTTTTTTGCCATCCATCATAAATTTCTTTCCCGTATAGACTTCCTCGTTTCCAAACCGGTCATGCTCTACCTTAAAGATATCTGGATCTGTATCACTCAGAGCCATCAATGCTGTCCATGTCTTTATCCGGCTTAAATCCGTCTCTGTTTCTGGAGTCGAAGTATCATCGTACTGATGAAAATTAGCCACTACATAAATGTCATAACTTTCTGCCGGGAACTTGGACTTCCAGTTTCCCGTTTCCAAAAGAACCGTACCATTTTCTCCCACCTCTCGATGATAATAACGGGCCACCTCTCCCTTATTGTCTGTAGAAAAGAAAAATATATCCACATTCTTCACCACATTTTCTCTCAAACCATCATCTGATGCAACAGTGCCTTCTGCCACGACTGCTCCTCCACTTGCCAGAAAATTCACGACAAGACCGTCAGCAGCGGTTCCCTCTCCAGCCGACATCATATTCTCCGTGCAACCAGTACAATAAAATAAGCCACACAGCGAAAGCAAGAACATATATAAATAACGCCTTTTCATCATATTCTCTTAATTTATCATGGTTGAACGGCAGCATCCCATTGGTCAGCTGACACCTGACGTATCCGAATACGGGTAGTACTTCCTGGATGACTATTGCCATTATTAATTATCTGCTCTCCATTTTCGGTCTGTTCTCCATCCACCAGACGGGTCAATGTAATATAAAGTTCTGTTTCGTGTACAACCGCGGCATCAAATGCCTGTGTAGGCCGAACGGAAAAGATTACCTCTCCCGCTCCTCCAATTCCTGAAGCCGTACCGGAAGCACTTGTTTCACTATACAACTCAAATGCATTTCCATTCGACAAATTGGCAGTCCATCTTGCCCCGACAGGCTGGTTCATAGTCATGGAAAATGTCACCTGACGGTTTTCATCATTAAACACTGTAGCGTATGCTTGTGCTTCTCCTACACCCACACGCACATCCTTACTGGAGAGTTTGAACTGTCCATCAAACTGATTATTATAACTGATGGAAATCTCCTTCTCTGTTTCCCATGGAAGCACCTGAAGACTCAAACTTAATTCTCCCGCATAGTGAGCATATACCACTACAAAATGGTTACGTATTATGCCGTCCAACATAACCTCCTGACTTCCGGGTTCTCCATTTACTTCATACTGAATGACACATTTCACCTGATTTGAACCTGCTTCATGAATATAATACGGAGTCAAAGAAGTTGCTGCTTGATTCAAGGCATCAAGATATGCCTGCTCATTACCTTCTTGCAGAATGATTTTAGACTGCTCTTTTCCAAATGTTGTCGATTTTGAAACATCAATCGTAAAACTTTCAGAAGAGACAGAAATAGTAGGCACAGAAGGAACCGTCGGACGCAAAGTAACATTAGTAGCCGTTACCGATTCCGGAAAGACTGTACCTTGCAATGACAATCCGCTAAAAGAAACAGAAGTCACCCTAAAATCTACACTTGTTTGATTGGTAAAATAACAGCCTACTTTTGCTACTCCTCTTTCCAGCGGAATCTGGAAAGTACCTGCCTCCAGTTGGGCTTTTGTGATTCCTGTTACAATTCTCGACATTAACAGGCCATCGTCTGCCAATGTAGAATAAGGTTTACTGAAAACAGCCGTTTCAAGTTCTTCACGTGAAGATTCACCGGACAAACCTGTTTCCTCTCCTCCATTCACCAGCACATATACATCTGATTCATCTTTCAATTCGGAAGAAAGCACCATTTCTACACGCAACGTGCCCGTATTGTCTGTATAACGTAAGGCATCAGGCACATATTTATAAGCCAATGCCTTGTCTGTATTGACAGCAGAAGAACTGAAAATCCAGATACGAGCACTGTGAAATGTGCTTTCTCCTTCTTCGGCATTCACAATACCCTCCGCACGTGTACGTGTGGTATAAGGTTGCAAAGAAGGAAAATTCAACATAACGACATGCTCATGTGTCACTCCCTCTTCAGCTTCTTTCCTGCAGCCCGGTAACAGGCTCATCAATATGCCGCACCCTAGCAGGACTAACCAATAAATCCACCCTTCCTTATACATAAAAACCTCTTCTTCCTATTTCACGTTCTCAACCTAAAGACACATCTTCCAGTGAAACCACCCATCCATTGACGATGATATAATTTTGCAGGAAAGTATCTCCATCCACAAAAAAAGTAACCGCATACGTATCCTGACGGTCCAGATACTCCTGATCATCCCATTCTGCACGATGTTCTCCTACCGCCTGCAATGACAAGAACCACGTCAGGTTAATATCAAGCACATCTTTTCCCGTCCGGTTATTGACAATTCTGAGACGAGGGCCTTGCTCTGCCATCATTCTAGATGTATTCAGTTCAGCCACCACCGCATGATCGATCTCCGCATCGCCCACACGTGATTTTCCAACTACGGTTTCATCCTGCAACAATTCCTGATAATAAGGTTTATACGTCACTTCACCCTGTCCATAAGGATCGGCCTTATAATCCAGCCAACCGTTCTTTCCATCAATTACAAATGAATAATCCTCCTGATGCAGGGTCTGTCCCGCACGTGCCGGCATCAGGATTACGCGCAGGGTATTGGTACACTTCATCATGTCAATCGTAAATTCTTCCTCATCTGTCCCCTTTATTTCCACATCCAGTGTACCACTTAACAGACCGTTCAAACGGGTACTGCACACATTATTTTCGTCACGATTCAGATAAGCAGTCAAATCACCAATTACCGACTGTCCGGCAGTCAGTTCCGGAAATGCAAATTCTGACAGTTCACCGTCATGATCCATACTTTTTGCCCAAGCCACCAGCTTGTACTTACCTACGGGCAAAGAAGGCATAGGCATGGTATAACCATTTATGATGTGATCGCCCTCATCTTTCTGCATGGAAAGAAACTTTCCGTCTTCGTCAAAAATCCACACACATACACCGTCGGCCTCTTTCCCAAATGCATCATTTTCTGCTACATTGTACGTGTAACGAAAGTTCACTTTCACACCGTTGCCAACAGTAGCCGGACAATCATCTCTGTCTTCACGGATACACGATGTACACAGCAATATCCAGAACGCTGCTGCCAGCATGCTCCACATCCCTACTTTCTGACTTCGTTTCATGATTCTGTGTTTTTATTTTATATATCATAGGAAGCCTTTATAAGGTTTCCGCCATTTCTTTCAAATTCGGGGCAACAAAATAAATGTTGCAAAAAAACATGTATAGTCTGCCGACTTTTGTACAGTCCATGGAACAGCTTACCGCTGTTCCATGGACATACCTTAATTTTTATTGCAAGTCTACATCATAATTACTCAAAACCCAAGGATTAACCTTGCACTCTACCACTAAGTAAGTCTTCGGAGTGGTAGGATCTTCCGGGTCAGTATCCGGATTCCAGCCACCCGGAATATCATCACCAATATTCTTTACAGAATTTACAGTCAATCCGTAAACAGTGTTACGCATTACAGACTGATATTTCACCTGCTGACCATCTGCATTAGCCGCAGTATAGTTCTGGTCTTCAATATAATGTGTGTAATACATCACGCCGTCTTCATACACATGAATATTGTATTTCACACGAAAATCAGAAATAGCTTGTTCTTTTGCAGTAGCATCTGTTTTTCCATAAGCTGCTGTCAGCTCATCTTGAGCTGCTTTCAGTTCAGCTTCCGCATTTGTTCCGCCATTTTTATCATCAAATGCTCCCGGAAATTTACCTTGAACAGCTGCCAATGTAGCAAAATACTCGCCATTGTATGCATAGAAACAGTTTGTTCCTGCAATTCCATCACTTCCTGTAACCGCAGCTGTGGCCTTAAATATTACCCCAGTAGTATTACCATTCAAGTCTGAACCTGTGGCGAAACAATCTCCAGCTGTAGAACCCGAGTTGTTTTCCATGCAATACAAAGGACCAGCTCCATAAGTACCCTTTTTTAAATCAATCGCTGCAGTATAAGAACCATTATCTTCCTTAGTTATCGTACGGAAATCATCCCATCTATTGTAAAAGTCAGCTTTAGCATTGTTTACAACTGTCGGAGTCAGCAAGGTATTTACATAAGGAGCTGGTGTAGGAACTTCAATATCAGTAACAGGAGCAGCTGCACTCCAATGCTGTTGCAAATAGAAATTCTTGATTCCATTTACCAAATTAAAGCCGTTAAAAGTTATCCCTTCCAAAGCTGTCAGCTGACTTTCTGCAGCTGTAATATCTACTCCCCCTTCCTTTTGTTTATAGGTAATCTTTGCAGCCAAACGGTCCAGTTTAATAGGACTTGCAGTCTTGGCAGGGTTATCATAATCATTTTCAGCAGATACGGTTATCTCCTGCCCTCCTGTCTTATCCGTTCCATTACACTCACTAAACATCAAAAATTCACCATTTGTAGCAAAATCAGCGCTTGAAGATATAGTTTCCTTCAATTCTGTGATATTACTTTCTGCAGAAACGTTCAAGCTACCAGGGTTCGCAATCACATACACATAGTAAGTACCGACAGATGCTTCTACGGGATAAGTCTCCATACCACCCGTAACACTTTTGCAATTCACTTTTTTTGCTGACAGAACCTTTCCATCCTGATCACATAATAGAACCATGGCTTCTGAAATCGTTGACTCTGCTACCGTTCCTTCCACTGTACCATCTTCTCCAGCCACCGTTCTGGAACCACTGTTTTCTGTTCCTACCAAAGTCAACGTCAAGAATGTACCGCTATGACTGTTGTCAGTCGACGGTACATTGTCTTCATTAGAGCATGCGAACAAACCCAAGCCCGCAAATGCCAAAAATAAACTTTTAGACAATTTCATAGCAAATAAAAATTAAATTACACATTTTTCTTATATTATTCTCTATCCTATTTCATTCGGCCATATATTCCATATACTGTTTCAGTTGTGTCAGATTCTCCCCTGCTTGAGAATAGCCTTTAGCCTGCGCCTCAGAGAAAGCCTGTACGGCCTTTTCCAGATTGCCAGCCTTGACATAAACCACTCCCTTCATATTTAGCAATTCACCTTCTGCCGGAACATTATCCAGCAAGCGGATAGCTTCATCTGTACGGTTGGCCTCCATCAGGGCCAGTGCAGCATTGTTCACAGCCGTCACATCGTTTGGATAAGCCTTTACACCGCTCACCAAACAATTCACATATTCAGGACTTCCCTTGCCGTAGCTGTCGGCTACCTGCTGAATCTCACTCACGCTCATCAGCTCCGGATGGTTCTTAATCATCTCCCGGCCCTCTTCTACCGTAAAATGACGCACATTATATTCTATACGGTATTCGTTACGACGAACCGCTGGATACAGCTCCTTCAGCAAATACTGATAGATGGTCGGTGGTACCAACGCTTTCAATTGTTTTTCGCAGGCATCTTTGTCATCCCCGCAATGATCGATGATATCCAAAACTTCTTCACGCTTCGGCAGGTCGGAACATTTCACCACCTCTTCACGCAGACCAACCCAGTCTTCACCTTTCCAGTCCACGTGGTAAAGCTGCGGATCAATCGCTTTCAAATCGTCTTTCATATATTCCGTAAAGGCCTTCGCACGACGCTCAGACAGCTTCATATTATAGGCAAAAGTTCCTTCCGGAGAAGCGTAACCCGTTACATAAATCCCCGTAATGGTCAGGTCATCGTTATCTTTTACCAGCGCAATGGAATTGCTCACGGTGTCCAGTTCTGCCTGATTGCCCTTGTACTTCGGCTCAATGCGATAGCTGTCCTGACGGAACTGCAAGCGTGCAGAACGGGTCTCGGAACGACGCTTCACAATCTCTTCCTTCGGCTGGATAAACGGAGAATAGTAAGCCGGAGTCATCGGTGGGAAAATATCGCCCGTAGTAGCTGTTTCGTCACCGTCATTACACTGGGCACAGCCTGTCACATACGCACGGAGTTGAAGATTGCCTCCAATCATCCAGCGTTTGAAGGGTACGGATGCCTCGTAATCCACCGTCTGAGCCTCACCGTTCTTACGGCGTATCTTTGCCACGGCTCCGGGATTGAAATCGACATGTTCAAAAGCTTCCGTACGCTGCTGCATTTTATCGCGCACTTTGCCGTTCACCACAAAAGGAGGAAGTTCCTGTTCCTGACTGCCGTCGGCAGAAAGAATGACCGGCACCACGCGCAGCGAATGCTGTTTTTTGATGTCCAGATTATCCAAATTCACCGTCATCTTCACACGGGCCTGACGGTCGGCCGTCTTCGCCACTTCGCGGTTCACTATCTTTATTTCACTCAGATAAGAAGTCTGGCCCAGAACGGGAATACCGGCAGCCAGCACGAATACGAGAGAGATAATATATTTTTTCATCCTGCGTTCCTCCATCATTTAATTACGTAAATCAAGGATATGGCTGCCTTGGTCAGGCCGAAATAGTCTTTCTTGTCGCTTCCGCGCCATTCCCCACAATGCGGACAATCATACTGGTCGTAATGGGCACGTATCCATCCGGCACCAATTTCAAGCCCCAAGTTCCAATGTTTGGAAAGCACGAACTGGTAACCGTAGCCGATACCGGCTCCGTACATGCTACCTTGATAACGATAGTCCTTAAAAGAAGGGAAAATTCCTAAATCCATATCGGCGACATTAAACTGTCCAGCCAATGCATGAAGTGCCAGAAAATGTCCGTTGAAAGCCTCACAGAACCAGTAACGCGCTTCAGGCTGCACCAGCCAGTGTTTCATCTTCCTGTCATTACCCAAATTAAAAGGATTGTAATTCCCCGACAAATCGATGGTCCACTTCGGCGCCACACGAAACTCTGCACCAATGTTTAACGTGGTGGTTACATCATAAAGAATGTTTGTTTTTACAGCTATTTTTTGAGCAGATATAGATACAAATACAAACAAATAAAATATCCATAGAAGTGCTTTTTTCATAGTACCATTTCTTTTATTGTTGCGTTACTCACTTGTTTAAACCTTAACATATATCCTAAACTAAGAAGAAGAATAAAATAAATACGTATCAATTTATAGAAGAAAAGCTTTTATCCCCTAATAGGCAAAAACTCTTTCCATAATTACAATCTTTACATCTAACTTCATTTTGGAACAAAAGTATATAGAAATAAAATGTCATTGAACGTAAAAAATTCTCATTTTGTCAAAAATTTTTCTTATTTTGTCAGTAAGCATTTTATCCAAATAAGAAATTAAAAGATAACCTAATCAACAATCCTAGGACACTATGTATGCATGATTTGTATATGCCGTGATCATCAGTTCAATATCTTCCGGAAATTATTGGGGCTAATGCCATATTTGTCTTTAAACAACCGGTAGAAGGTAGAAATACGGGGAAGTGCACTTTCTTCGGCCACTCTATTAATAGGCCAGTCGGGATGTTCGCGGAACAAAGTGACTGAATATTCCAGACGAAGGTCATTGAGATAAGTACTCAGGTTGTTGGAGGTAAACTTTTTCAGTATGGCAGCAAAACGGTTGCGATCTACTCCCATCAGCTGAGCATAGTCGTCGCGTCCTAACTGGTAGTTCAAATACAGTTTCTGCTCTTTTACCTGCCAGTCGAAACTGAAAAACAATTTCTCATCGGTTTTAATCTCTTCCTCCCACCGCTCAAGCTCATTCTCCACCGAATGGATTTCCTTACGCTGGTCGTCCAGTTGTAGCACCAGTTCCGCCATTTTCCGGTTTTTTCGGCGAATCACGTGCAGTGTACGCCAAAGCAAGCCAAACAAGACCAGCAACACTAAAGTTATAGCCAGCAATACAGAAATGACATAACGCTGGACCTTCAACTCATAATCGGCCTTTTCCAAATGATATTGACGGGCCACTGCTTCCGTCACATCCGCTAACTGGAATATCTGGCTACGCTCACGGCTGGTAGCCATCTGACGGGAAATCTGATGCACTTGAAGTATCGTAAGATAGGCATGTACATAATCTCCTAAGGCACGGTACGCCTGGCTGCTCTGCTCCAGTGTACGAAGACGAATAAGATTCAATGAATCAGCCTCACTCACCAAGCCCAGATAAGCCTCGTTATGACGCAACACCTCCTCATAACGGCCTACCTTCAACAAATAATTGTTTATTTCAAGCAATCCTCTCTGGGTCTTGGAAAAATTGGTTACATAGAATCTGTTGAAATAAGACTCAGACAGCCCGCCTTTTTTCAGCTTATAAGCCAGATAAGCCATCTTACTGTAGAAGAAACCTTTCTGCCGGTCCAACTCATGGGTATCTTCGCTCAGACACTTCTCCCACGTGGCAAGCACTTCTTCCCGACGCTGACCGACTTCCCAAGCCTTCTGCAGCTGATTATCCGTGATATAATAGGACATTAGGTAACCCATACTGTCGGAAAGCAAGAGATAATCGTCCTGTGTCCTGGCAGCCGAAAGCAACGCCACAGCCTCTGTGACGCATTCATAACTCTTAGACAGAATTCCCATTTTACGGTAAAGGTCCCCCTCCATTTGCAACATATTGGCCTGTAGACCCAAATTATGGCACTTCAAGGCATAGCTTTTCCCCGCGGCTATCACCTTGGCCGCCTCTTTCAGCTGAAAGGACATGATGGACGACTTGGCCCACAGCATATACGCATAAGGAAGCAATATCGAATCCCTCTGCATGCCATCTGTCTCAAACGCACGCCGGACATAATACACGGACATATAATATTGTGATTGCGACTGATAGGACAAAGCCCGTAAATAATCTATCTGATAAGAGAAATAAGTAGAATCAGTCTCCAGACTGTCCAGCGACGCCAGCGAACCCAGAGGGTCATACGCAATCCTCTCGCGCATATCATCAAAAGATACCGCTGCTCCATAAAGAAAAGAAAAGACCAATCCAAACCAAATACATACTATAAACCGCTTCATAATCCCCCAATTTTATACAAAGCTACTCCTAAAATACCAACTTTTTCTTTGCCTTGCAAAAAAACGGGCAAAAAAAATGGGAGAACGCTTTCTCCCAACCTTGTTAACCTTAAATCTAATACTATGAAAAAAATCACGTGACAAATGTAAGAATAACACTTATTCTATGCAAATATTCGACACCTGATTTTCAGCTTTTTAAAAGTTTTTAAAAGACAAAAAGAATTCGCCCCGACACAAATATTGTCTCGGGGCGAACCTTTATTTATCCGGAGAAACGTCCGGCAATTAGTCTTTCAGTTTTGCTTTGATGAAGTCGCGGTTCAAACGAGCGATGTTGCTGATTGAAACGCATTTCGGACATTCTGCTTCACAAGCACGGGTGTTGGTACAGTTACCGAAGCCCAGTTCGTCCATCTTGGCAATCATAGCCTTTGCACGACGCAATGCTTCCGGTTTTCCCTGAGGCAACAGGTTCAACTGGCTTACCTTGGCAGAAACGAACAGCATGGCTGAACCGTTCTTACAAGCAGCTACACACGCACCACAACCGATACAAGAAGCAGCATCCATTGCTTCGTCAGCTACCGGCTTCGGAATCAGGATAGCGTTGGCATCCTGAGGAGCACCTGTACGTACGCTGATGAAACCACCTGCCTGCATAATCTTGTCGTAAGCTGTACGGTCTACCATCAAGTCCTTGATAACCGGGAAACCGGCTGAACGCCACGGTTCTACAGTGATTACATCACCGTCTTTGAAACGACGCATGTAGATCTGGCAGGTAGTAGCACCTGTAGCAGGTCCGTGCGGATGTCCGTTGATGTACAAAGAACACATACCGCAGATACCTTCACGACAGTCATGGTCGAACACTACCGGTTCTTTTCCGTCTTCAATCAACTGTTCGTTCAAGATATCCAGCATTTCCAGGAAGGAAGTATCACCCGGGATGTCCTTCATCTGGAATGTATCGAAATGACCTTTTTCCTTAGGTCCGTTCTGACGCCAAACTTTCAGCGTAAATGATATATTTTTATCCATTTTACTTAGATTCTTTAATTGTTTAACTTCACTGATTAGCTCTTGTAGTTACGAGTCTGTACCTTGATAGCTTCGTAAACCAGCGGTTCTTTGTACAATACCGGAGCCTTGTCGTCGCTTCCCTGGTATTCCCAGCAAGCTACATAGAAGAAGTTTTCGTCGTCGCGTTTTGCTTCACCTTCTTCTGTCTGATGTTCTTCACGGAAGTGACCACCACAAGATTCTTCGCGGTTCAATGCATCGTATGCGATAAGCTGACCCATTGTGATGAAGTCGTCCAAACGGAATGCCTTGTCAAGCTCGATGTTCATACCTTCTTTTGCTCCCGGAATAAACAGTTCTGTTTCGAATTCCTTACGGATGTCTTTCAGCTTAGCCAAACCGGTCTTCAAACCTTCTGCAGTACGTCCCATACCTACGTATTCCCACATTACGCGGCCCAGTTCCTTGTGAATTGAGTCTACAGACTTCTTACCCTTGATGTTCATCAGGTGGTCAATCTTAGCCTGTACAGCCTTTTCTGCTTCTGCAAATTCAGGCAGGTCAGTAGAGAAGCGAGGAACAGTAATCTGGTCTGACAAGTAATTCTGGATAGTGTAAGGCAATACGAAGTATCCGTCGGCCAGACCCTGCATCAATGCAGAAGCACCCAGACGGTTAGCTCCGTGGTCAGAGAAGTTACATTCACCGATAGCGAACAGACCCTTGATAGTAGTCTGGAGTTCGTAGTCTACCCAGATACCACCCATTGTGTAGTGGATAGCCGGATAAATCATCATCGGGTTGTAGTATTTCACACCGTTGATTTCGCGAGCCAGTTCGCCCGGATTTACGTCGGTGATTTCTTCGTACATATCGAACAAGTTACCGTAACGCTGGCGAACTACATCCAAGCCCAAACGTTCGATACTTTCAGAGAAGTCAAGGAATACGGCCAGACCAGTGTTGTTTACACCGAAACCGTGGTCGCAGCGTTCTTTAGCAGCACGTGAAGCCACGTCACGCGGAACCAGGTTACCGAATGCCGGATAACGGCGTTCCAGATAGTAGTCACGGTCTTCTTCAGGAATATCACTACCTTTCTTTGTTCCAGCCTGCAATGCTTTGGCATCTTCCAGTTTCTTCGGAACCCAGATACGACCGTCGTTACGCAGAGATTCTGACATCAAAGTCAGCTTAGACTGCTTGTCACCGTGTACCGGAATACAAGTCGGGTGAATCTGTACGTAAGCCGGGTTAGCGAACATAGCTCCCTTACGGTAGCAAGACATGGCAGCTGTTACGTTACATGCCATGGCGTTAGTTGACAGGAAGTAAGTGTTTCCGTAACCACCGGTTGCGATAACTACTGCGTGAGCAGCGAAGCGTTCCAACTTACCGGTTACCAGGTTCTTAGCGATGATACCACGTGCACGACCGTCAACCAATACTACGTCGAGCATTTCGTAACGAGTGTACAGTTTTACAGTACCGGCACCTACCTGACGGCTCAATGCAGAGTAAGCACCCAGCAACAGCTGCTGACCTGTCTGACCTTTAGCGTAGAATGTACGAGATACCTGCGCACCACCGAATGAACGGTTAGCCAGTGTACCACCGTATTCACGAGCGAAAGGAACACCCTGTGCCACGCACTGGTCGATGATGTTGTTTGATACTTCAGCCAGACGGTATACGTTAGCTTCACGAGCACGGTAGTCACCACCTTTCACTGTATCGTAGAACAGACGATAAACAGAGTCACCGTCGTTCTGGTAGTTCTTGGCAGCGTTGATACCACCCTGTGCAGCGATAGAGTGTGCACGGCGAGGAGAGTCCTGGATACAGAAGTTGAACACACGGAATCCCATTTCACCCAGAGAAGCAGCTGCAGAAGCACCTGCCAAACCTGTACCTACCACGATGATGTCCAGACGACGTTTGTTAGCCGGGTTCACCAGTTTCTGGTGAGCTTTATAATTGGTCCATTTCTCAGCTATCGGGCCTTCAGGAATCTTAGAATCAAGTATCTTAGTCATAATGTTTTTTCAATTTAATCAGTTACACTTAAATTAGCAAGCACCGCAACCCATCATGTTTTTCAGGAAGAACACAACGGCTACCAGCATGAAGCCAAGTACGATGATGGTAGAATAGATGTTAGAGATGCATTTCCAACGGTTAATCCAGATGGTGTTGTTCCAACCCAAAGTCTGCATAGAGCTCCAGAATCCGTGAGTCAGGTGGAACCACAAGGCAATCAGCCAGATGATATACAACACGAAGAACACCGGATTAGAGAATGTCTGCATGATGTAGCCGTAACCGTCGGCTGCATGAAGACCACCCATCATCGGGTTGCCGATGATTTCAGCGAACTGCATTTTGTACCAGAAGTTTACGAAGTGAAGAGCCAGACCCAGGATTACGATGATACCCAGTACCAGCATGTTCTGAGATGCCCATTCCACGTTTTTCGGTTTTGCTGTCACTGCATAGCGTTCGTGACCGCGAGCTGCACGGTTCTGCATCGTCAGCCAGAAAGCGTAGATGATGTGAATTACAAACAGGGCAGCCAGTCCGACAGTAGCTACCAGCGCATACCAGTTGGCACCGAGGAACTCACAAACCATGTTGTACGCCTCGCCCGAGAACAATGCAACAAGGTTCATCGCCATGTGAAATGTCAGAAACAGGACAAGGGCGATACCAGTAACACTCATCACCACTTTCCTTCCAATAGATGAATTACTTAACCACATAAATGATTGAATTTAAATTATTTAATTGTTAGAACTATAAATTCGCACTCGAAGGTCCAAATTATGATGCAAAATTAGAAGATTTATTGAGATAACGCAACAGATTATGGAAAAAATTCTGTAATCGGAGGTTGTGAGCCCCACGCAAAAAAAACGCAAGTGCGTTTGAACCAAAACGTCGAAGAGTTTCAATTCAAACGCACTTGCGTTTCAGGGAAAACGTACTTGTGTTTTTCGTCAAACGCAAGTACGTTTTCCGGAGCTTATCTTTTAGGGAAATTCATGCCGGGCTTGCGCAACAGTTCGATGGCCTTTTTCATGCTGTCGTTCAGCGTGTTAATCACCTGGAAGTATTCGTTCATGTCCCAGATGTCGCGGGCCAGCAGGGCTTTCAGCTGTGTCTTGATCAGCGGAAGTGCCGTGCGGAACTGGGTCTCGTTGTAGGTGATTCCCATGGAGGTGCCTTGTGCCACCAGCTCGTCGAGCATGGCCTGGCTCACCTCAAACTCGCGGTTGAAGCGGTCGAACGTCTTGTACTGCTGGAGCCATTCTTTCCGGTGGCGGTCAATCAGCTTGATGTTCAGCTGCACCATGGCGCCTTTGTCGCGCAATGACAGGTAATAATCGGTGTACATCGTGGTGTCGATGGGCACGAAATAGTCGGGCATGATGCCTCCGCCGCCGTACACGGTGCGTCCCAGTTTCAGGGTTTTGGCCTTGAGTGAATCGGGGAAGTGAATACTGTCGGCACTCATCATCTCGCCCCGGTTGTAGCGGTCTATCAGGTCTTTATTGTATTGCTCGATGCTTTCGTAAGGTTTCTGGATACAACGGCCTGAAGGAGTGTAGTAACGGGCTACCGTCAGGCGAATCATGGAACCATCGGGCAAATCGATGGGACGCTGCACAAGTCCTTTTCCGAAGGTGCGGCGGCCTACTACGATACCTCTGTCCCAATCCTGAATGGCTCCGGTCACGATTTCACTGGCGGAAGCCGAAAATTCGTCGACGAGCACCACCAGACGGCCTTTCTGGAAATCACCGTCGCCCTTGGCTTCAAACTCTGAACGCGGGTTGCGGCGTCCTTCGGTATAGACAATGAGTTCTTTCTTGCCCAGAATCTGGTCGCACAGGCTAATGGCGGCATTCAGGTAACCGCCTCCGTTGCCTTGCAAATCGAGAATCAGGTCTTTCATACCTTGTTTCTGCAATTTATGGAGGGCATCGGTAAATTCTTTTCCGGTGGTAGCGGCAAAGCGGCTCACACGGATGTAACCGATTTTTCCTTCCACCATGTACGAAGCATCCAGACTGTATACAGGAATCTTGTCGCGCTTGATGGTGAAAGGCAACAGCTCCTTCACACCGGCACGTAGCACCTTGACCGTTACTGTAGAGCCTTTCGGTCCGCGCAGACGGCGCATCACTTCTTCCGTATTCATCTTCACGCCGGCAATGACCGTGTCGTTCACTTCAATGATGCGGTCGCCGGCCAGGATGCCGACCTTCTCGGAGGGACCTCCCGACACGGGCTGAATGACGAACAGGGTGTCAGTAGCCATATTGAACTGGATACCGATGCCGTCAAAGTTTCCCTGAAGGGGTTCGTTGAGCCGCTTCACTTCTTCCGGATCGGAATAGGTGGAATGCGGATCAAGCTCTTCCAGCATGCTGACAATGGCGGTTTCCACCAGCTTGTCTTCGTCTACCTTGTCTACATACAGATTGGAAATGGCGAACTCGGCCAGCTGCAGTTTGCGCGAAGGCGAATCGAGCAGCTTGTTCTGGGCAGGAAGTGCCGTCCATGCCGACCACCCTGCCAATAAAGCAAATACGTATTTTCTGATTTTCATGTGCATTCTTTCATTTTATTCCACTTCCATGCCTTCGGGCAGAAAGTCGGATACATCTTTTCCATACTGCAAAAGCTCACGCACGATGGTGGAACTGATGGAGGTCAGTTCGGGCTCGGTAAAGAGCAGGATGGTTTCTACGCCGGCCAGCTTGCGGTTTATGTCGGCAATGGTTTCTTCGTACTCAAAGTCGTGCACGGTACGAATGCCGCGGATAATGAATCCGGCCTCGCGCTCGCGGGCAAAATCAACGGTAAGATTGTCATAGGCCTCTACCTTGATGCGTGGCTCGTCGGCATAAAGCTTGCGAATCATCTCTACACGCTTTTCGGTGGGGAACCAGGTTTTCTTTTTGTCGTTTATCCCGATACCGATAATAATTTCATCCATAAAGGTCAGGGCACGCTTCACCACGGAGTAGTGCCCGATAGTAAACGGGTCGAAGGTGCCCGGAAATATCGCTCTTTTCATCACTGATGACTGGCAGTTTTTAATTATTAATTCTTCATTCTTCATTCTTAATCAAGTCTTCTTCTACCACCAGGTTGTCGATGATGAAGTTCTGGCGTTCCATGGTGTTCTTTCCCATGTAGAATTCCAGCAGTTCCTTCACGGCGTCGGTCTTGCGAAGGGTGACTTGCTCCAGGCGCATGTCCTTGCCGATGAAATGGCGGAACTCATCGGGAGAGATTTCTCCCAGTCCTTTGAATCGGGTGATTTCCGGATTGGGACTCAGTTTCTCGATAGCGGCCACCCGTTCTTCGTCCGAATAGCAGTAGATGGTTTCGTACACGCCTTTCTTGCGGTTTCGCACGCGGAACAGAGGTGTCTGCAAAATATATACATGACCTTTCTTAATCAGGTCGGGGAAGAACTGGAGGAAGAAAGTAATCATCAGCAGGCGGATGTGCATACCATCCACATCGGCATCGGTAGCCACGATTACCTTATTATATCGGAGTCCGTCAAGCCCGTCTTCAATGTTCAAGGCGGCCTGCAGGAGGTTGAACTCTTCGTTCTCGTAGACTACCTTCTTGGTGAGTCCGAAGGAATTCAGCGGCTTACCGCGCAAACTGAACACGGCCTGCGTATTGACATCGCGGCTTTTCGTAATGGAACCGCTGGCAGAGTCTCCCTCGGTGATGAAGATGGAACTTTCCAGACGGGGATCGTCTTCTTCTTTCTTTCCGCCTTTCTGGTCGTTCAGGTGGATGCGGCAGTCGCGCAACTTACGGTTGTGCAAGTTGGCTTTCTTGGCACGTTCGCGGGCTATCTTCGTGACACCGGCAATGGCCTTACGTTCTTTCTCGGATTCCTGAATCTTCTGCAGCAACACTTCGGCCACATCGGGATGCTTGTGAAGATAGTTGTCTACCTGCTCTTTCACGAAATCGCCCACAAACTTGTTGACGCTGATACCGGAAAACGGATAGGGATTGCCTTCGGAATCTTTCTCAGGAGCCATGGTGAGTGAACCCAACTTGATTTTGGTCTGACTTTCGAAAGTCGGCTCAATCACGTTGATGGCAATGGCAGCCACCAGCCCGTTACGGATGTCCTGGAATTCGAGATTCTTTCCGTAGAATTCCTTGATGGCACGGGCAATGTGTTCCTTGAACGCACTCTGGTGGGTACCTCCCTGCGTGGTGTGCTGACCGTTGACAAAGGAATAGTATTCCTCGCCATACTGCGCGCTGTGGGTAAAGGCTATCTCAATGTCTTCGCCCGTCAGATGCACGATGGGATACAGCCCCGGTGCAGTCATGTTATCGTTCAGCAGGTCTTCCAGTCCGTTGCGGCTTACAATGCGATGGCCGTTATAATAGATGGAAAGGCCCGTATTTAAATAGGTATAGTTGCGGAGCATAGTCTCAATGAACTCCGGACGGAAGTGGTAGTTCAGGAACAGGGTATCGTCGGGTTCAAAGAAGATATAGGTTCCGTTTTCTTCGTCCGTAGCACAGGTTTCGTCGCTGACCAGTTCACCGCGTTCGAACACGGCCTTGCGCATCTGTCCGTCGCGGGCACTCCAGGCAATGAAACGGCGGCTCAATGCATTGACCGCCTTGGCTCCCACTCCGTTCAGCCCGACACTTTTCTTGAAGGCCTTGGTGTCGTACTTACCCCCGGTATTCAGCATGGAAACGGCATCGACCAGACTTCCCAAGGGAATGCCTCGTCCGTAGTCACGCACGGATACACGCAGGTTGTCTTCCATCTGGATGTCAATGCGTTTTCCGGCTCCCATCTTGAACTCGTCGATACTGTTGTCGACGACTTCCTTCAACAGCACATAAATTCCGTCTTCCACCTGCGAACCGTCGCCCAAACGACCGATGTACATACCGGGACGGGTACGCACATGCTCCATGTCGCTCAGGTGGCGAATGTTCTCTTCTGTATAGGCAGCAGAGGAAACGGTTTGTTCATTGAGTTCTTCCATATCTATTCTCCCCTCTGTTTTTTTAAATCATTTTCTTATAAGCACGGCGACGTTTGTGCTGCACGGATTCGAACGCGCTCCACTGTGCCTGTACTTTCTTGTTGAGCTCAAGCTCCGGATTACTTTCTCCATATTCAAATCCCATCTGCTGGAAAATGGGCACGAGGTCATAGAACAGGAGGGCATTGACTCCCTTGCTCTGGTATTCGGGCTTCACTCCTACCAACAGCAAATCGAGCACGCGCGGACGCTTGATGAAGAGGGCTTTCAGCAAGTGGAACCAACCGAAAGGCAACATCTTTCCCTTGGCTTTCTGCAAGGCTTTCGACAAAGAAGGCATGGCAATTCCAACTGCCACCAGATTGCCTTCCGCATCTTCTACCAGCGACACCATGCGCAGGTCGATGAGCGGCAGATACATCTTTATATACTGGTCAATCTGTCCCTGTGTCATTTTTGAATACCCGTAAAGGGGAGCGTAGGCTTCGTTAATCAAATCGAAGATTTTCTGCCCGTAGTTCTGCTTCTTGATTTCGCTCCGCTTGAGCTTCTTGATTTTCAGGTTGTATTTCTGAAGAATGATTTCGGAGATGCGCACAAACTTTTCCGGAAGCTGGTGAGGCACGCTCAGTTTGTATTCCACCCAGTCGGCTTCTTTCTCAAAGCCCAGCTGCTCCATGTGTTCCGGATAATAAGAATAGTTGTAGATGGTGGCCATGGTGCTCAGCTGGTCGAATCCTTCTACCAGCATTCCTTCGGCATCCATATCTGTAAATCCCAGCGGACCGACAATGGCTTCCATACCTTTTTCTTTTCCCCATTGTTCTACGGCTTTCAGCAAGGCTGAAGACACTTCTTCTTCATCGATGAAGTCCAGCCAGCCGAAGCGGACTTCTTTCTTGTTCCAGGTGTCATTGGCACGGTGGTTGATGATACCAGCCACACGCCCCACTATCTCCTCGCCCTTGTAGGCCAAGAAATACTCTGCCTCACAAAATTCAAATGCCGGATTCTTCTTGGGATTGAAGGTATTCAGCATGTCATCGTACAAATCGGGAACGGAATAGGGATTATTTTTATAAAGTTCGTAATTAAAACGGATGAACTTCTTCAGTTCTTTTTTCGTAGTGACTTTTTTAATCGTGATAGTCATTGTGGTATAATTTTCTTTCGTTCGCTTTGAGTTTAGAAAAATTAAGGCTGTAAAGATAGTGTTTTTTCTCCTAAAAAGCGGGCTATTCACTGATTTTCACACTTTAAGGAATTTTTACGGAGGAGGTGAAGACAGACGGGAAATTAAGGATTTGACATGATTTTAAGCTATCTTTTCATTCTGCGTCCAGAATAAAAAATCCGACAAATCAGTAAGTTACTGTTTTACAGAAAAATAGAACACTTTTCCTTTCTGAGAATTGAAAAATCAGCTTTTTCCCAGCAGATGGTCGGGATTTTTCAATTCTCACAGCGGTTAGTTCCACCATTCGTCGGGTAAGGAAAGTATCATGGCCACCACCTCGGCATAATTCTTCTGTCCGGAAGGAATCTGGTTCCCTTTCAGGTAATACTCATACATCAGTTCCTGTACACGTCCCACCACCGGATTATAGCGTGCCTGCCAGTAAGCCTGCTTTTCGCGAAGGGTCTGCAAAATATCCGGACGGATGGAAGAAAGCAGTTGCCGGTAGTCTGCTTCCTCCAACAATGCGGCAGCGTTGGAAAGCACATAAGGCAACAGACCGAAATAGCCGGAGTAGCGGACGGCAGGCGAAACGGAACGGATGCAAATCTGATAGGCCCAGAAGTTGGCTTCGGCTTCACTGCTTACTCCCAGCAGATGGGAATACTCATGGGCATAGGTGAACGGCCATTGCAAGGAAGGCAGCTCACGGTTGAGCTGTGACTCGGCAAAGAAAGGGCCCATGTAGCCCAACACGCCGACACCGGAATAGAGTGTGTTGAACATGACCCGCTTGGGATGCTGGTAAGCTTTCGGTGAAGAGAGGCCAAAGCGGGAAGGCACTTGGGCAAAGAGTTGCTTGGCTTCTTTTTCGATAACTTCGTGCGAAGGAAAAGGCGACTGCGTGTAGGCTTGATTCAGGCGACGGGTATAGTCGGCCAGGAAGTGATGGAAGGTAGAATCCTGGTAGGCCACATATTTTAACGAGGAACGCGTAAAGAAGTCTTTCCGAAAATAATTAATTCCCCAGCCCACATAGAACCAGAGGTACACTCCTACCAGCAGTTCGGCTTCTGCCCGCAAGGTCCATTTCCAGCCTTTCTTTTTCTTCCAGCTCCACAACGGAATCCCGACAAGCAAAACACACGCCCCTACAAAGAACCATTCTTCCATGGAGAAAGGAATCCAGGAAACCAGGGCCGACAACAATGCGGACAAACTGGGATAAACCTGACAGGCGTACAACTCGCCCATATCCGGGAAAAAACGGCAAAGGAGGACGAGGCACAATCCTAGTCCCTCTGCAGTCCAACGTACGTAACGCAAGGGAAAACTTTTCATACACACAAAGTTATATGTTTTCAGACAAGGTGGAGGAAGTGACAAAGAAATTATATATTTTTGTAACACAGATTAATCATGAATTATACTTAGACAATACTTCGGTAAAAATTTACCGCGCTAAAAGTTAAACATTTGAAGCCGGCT